>Ga0265293_10001337_pt1 | contig 53877 bp, 59 predicted proteins | sample Munlanlewell138R_FD_192505 | JGI IMG/M metagenome (GOLD analysis project Ga0265293, IMG submission 192505) | Leachate microbial communities from a municipal landfill in Southern Ontario, Canada - Leachate well 138R | ecosystem: Engineered > Solid waste > Landfill > Unclassified | place: Canada... | reverse complement strand
CCTCGTTAGGTGGCGCCCGGGAGGTTGCGCCACATGTTGTCGTTGTCGTCATCCGGCGGGGTCGGATGCGGGCACGGTTGTCCCGATCTCCTGGCAAGATTTCCACAGGCGGGGCGGCGGGGTGTTGATCTGGATTAAACAAAAGGAAATGACCCGGCGCACAGAGGCTGCCGGTTTGTTCGATGGCGGGGCGGCGAGGGCGGCCCGGCTCAGGCCGACCGGGCGAAGGTCAGGGTGTAGCCGATTCTGGTGAGCTGGGACTGTTCGGCAACGAGCAGGTGGCGGGTGAGCGGATGAGCCTGCAGCCAGCCGCGGGGAAAGCTCAGGGTCAGCGCCCTGTCCTTCGCCGTCAGTTGGTAGGGAGGTTCGCCCTCCACCGGGGCGATGAACTTGAACAGCACGGCAAGGCGCAGCAGCAGGCACAGCCGCTCCAGCGCCGGGCGCTTGCCGTTGCCGCCGGCCTCGAACTCCCGCAGCGGGAATTTCTGCCGGTGGCCGCGAATCAACAGCCCGAGCTCGACCTGCTCGGCGGTGGAAAACCCCGGCAGGTCGGAGCATTCCACCAGGTACTGGCCGTGCTTGTGAAAATGGCTGTGGGAGATGGCCAGGCCGACGTCGTGAAGCCGCGCAGCCCACGCCAGCAGATCGAGATCGCCGGCGCCAAAACCCCACTCGTCGCGGACACTGGCGAACAGATGCCGCGCGGTGTCCTCGACGCGGCGGGCATTGGCCTCGTCGACTGCGTAGCGCTGCATCAGGGCGTTGACCGAGCGGCCGCGCACGTCCTCGTGGCTGTGGCGGCCGATCATGTCGTAGATGACCCCCTCGCGCAGCGCCCCGGTGGAGGTTCGCATCTGCTCTATCTGCAGAGCCTCGAAAAAGGCGCAGGCAATGGCAAGGCCCGAGGCGAACACGTTGCGCCGCCGCTCGGAAAGCCCCGCCAGCGCGCTCAACTCTCTGACATGCTTGAAACTGAACAGCAGTTTGCGCAGCCTGGCGAGATTGGCGGCGGTGATGCCGGCATCCGCCCAGCCCTGGACCACGATGATGTTTTCGAGGGCCCGCAAAGTGCCCGACGAACCCACGGCATTGCTCCAGCCGAGCTCGCGAAACGCCGAGCGGATATTGAGCACTTCGCCGTAGGCGGTGAAATAAGCGCTGTCAAAGGCCTTGCGGCTGATGACCCCGCCGGCGAAGAAGCGCTCGGCGTAGGACACGCAGCCCATGTGCAGGCTCTCCATCAAGCGCGGCTCGAAGCGTTCGCCGATAATGAATTCGGTGCTGCCACCGCCGATATCCACCACCAGGCGGGCATCGTCGTCGGCCAGGGTATGGGCCACGCCGAGGTAGACCAGGCGCGCTTCTTCGCGCCCCGGGATCACTTCCACCGGATGACCGATGACCGCTCCGGCGGCCGCGCTGAACTCGGCGCCATTGCCCGCCACCCGCAGGGAGTTGGTGCCCACCACCCGGACATCGCCGGGACTGAGCGCATCGAGTGCCTGGCGAAATCGCGCCAGGCACTCGAGCCCGCGGGACATGGCCGCGGCGCCGAGCCGGCCGTCGACCATTCCCGCAGCCAGCTGAACCGGTTCAGCCAGCCGCTCCACCGGCCTCGCCTCACCGTGTTCGACCCGCGCCACGACCATGTGGAAGCTGTTGGAGCCGAGGTCGACGGCGGCGATCAGCCGCCCGGAATCCGGCGAGAGGGGCTCATGTTCCATAGGCTGTCGGGACTCCTCATCCCCTGGTCGGATCGGGCAACATTGTGACCATAGTCTAGCGGGTGTATGATGACGGTGATTTTACCCCCCTGAAATTCAAGTTGCACAACCCAACGGAGAAACTCATGAGCGACAATATCGTTCACGTGACCGATACCAGCTTTGACAGCGATGTTATCGGTGCCGACATTCCTGTCCTGGTGGACTTCTGGGCCTCGTGGTGCGGCCCCTGCAAAATGATCGCGCCGCTGCTCGATCAGCTCGCCGAGGAGTACTCGGGCAAGGTCCGGGTCTGCAAGGTCGACGTCGATGCCAACCCGCAAACCGCTGCCAAGTTCAGCGTGCGCGGCATTCCCACCCTGATGCTGTTCAAGGGCGGTGAGCTGGAAGCCACCAAGGTGGGCGCCCTGTCCAAATCCCAGTTGACGGCATTTGTCGAGAGCAATCTCTGAATGCCCGGGCAGGTTTGCCAGTGTGAACCTGCCAAAAATTTCTTGCGCTTTTAGTAGCAACAGCTATAATCCGCGCACCATTCGACACCGCCCCGCATACCTTCTTGCCTCGCAATTCTGAATCCAGCACTGGTGTCAGACACAATAATACGGGATCTTTTTAACCGTCGGGTTGACTGAATAGCCGTCCTTACCGAGGCCGCCTATAGCCTGTCGACTCCGAAACCAACCACCAATGAGAAACCAACCATCAACTCCTCCCTATGAATCTTACTGATCTTAAAACCAAGCCCATTGCCGACCTGGTGAAAATTGGCGAGGACATCGGCCTCGACAACCAGGCCCGGTCCCGCAAGCAGGACATCATCTTCAACATCCTCAAGCGCCACGCCAAGAGCGGCGAAGATATCTACGGCGACGGCGTGCTGGAGATCCTCCCCGATGGGTTTGGTTTTCTGCGCTCCGCCGATGCCTCCTATCTGGCCGGCCCCGATGATATCTATGTATCCCCCAGCCAGATCCGCCGCTTCAACCTGCGTACCGGCGACAGCATTTCCGGCAAGATCCGCCCGCCGAAGGAAGGGGAGCGCTACTTCGCCCTGCTCAAGGTCGACCACATCAATTTCGACAAGCCGGAAAATGCCCGCAACAAGATCCTGTTCGAGAACCTGACGCCCCTGTTCCCCAACGAGCGGCTCCCGCTCGAAGCGGGCAATGGCAGTTCGGAAGACCTCACCGGCCGCATCATCGACCTGATCTCGCCCATCGGCAAAGGCCAGCGCGGCCTGATCGTCGCGCCGCCCAAGGCGGGCAAGACGATCATGATGCAACACATCGCCCAGGCCATCGTGCGCAATAATCCCGAATGCGAGCTGATCGTCCTGCTGATCGACGAGCGCCCCGAGGAAGTGACCGAGATGCAGCGCACCGTGCGCGGTGAAGTCGTCGCCTCGACGTTTGACGAACCCCCGGCCCGACATGTGCAGGTCGCCGAGATGGTGGTCGAGAAGGCCAAGCGCCTGGTCGAGCACAAGAAGGACGTGATCATCCTGCTCGACTCCATCACTCGCCTCGCCCGGGCCTACAACACCGTGCAGCCGTCCTCCGGCAAGGTGCTCACCGGTGGTGTCGACGCCCATGCCCTGGAAAAGCCCAAGCGCTTTTTTGGTGCGGCGCGCAACATCGAGGAAGGCGGCAGCCTGACCATCATCGCCACCGCCCTGATCGACACCGGCTCAAAGATGGACGAAGTGATCTACGAGGAATTCAAGGGTACCGGCAACCTGGAACTGCACCTCGATCGCAAGATCGCCGAGCGCCGGGTGTTCCCCGCCATCAATATCCGCCGCTCCGGCACCCGCCGCGAAGAACTGCTGATGGGCGAGGCCGAACTGCAACGCGTGTGGATCTTGCGCAAGCTGCTCAACGATATGGAAGACGTCGCCGCCACCGAGTTCCTGATCGACAAACTCAAGAACTTCAAGGTCAACGACGAATTCTTCAGCGCCATGAAAAGAAAGTAATCTTTCTGAGAGGCGATATCCCCCTGCATAGGGTGCGCCGAGGCACGAAGCGCACCGGGGTCGATGCCAGCCTCTGGTGCGCTTCGTGCCTCGGCGCACCTTATGGGAGATTCACTCGATGCTTCTTGAGGGCCGTTGAACCGGCTCTCAGTTCGCCGCCCGCCGGCTGTGCCACAGGCTCGCCACCACGGAGATGGCGAGGATCGCGGCAACCACGCCCAGCGACACCAGTACCGGGATATGGATCCATTCGACAACCAGCATCTTGGCACCGATGAATACCAGGATCGCCGCCAGCCCATACTTGAGCAGCGCAAAACGATCGCCGATATCCGCCAGCAGGAAGTACATCGCGCGCAGGCCGAGGATCGCGAACAGGTTCGAAGTCAGCACGATGAATGGATCGGTGGTGATGGCAAAGATCGCCGGGATACTGTCGACGGCAAAGACCACATCGGATATCTCCACCAGCACCAGTGCGAGCAGCAGTGGCGTCGCCATGCGCACGCCGTTGCGAACCACGAAGAACCGCTCCCCCTCGAGCTTTTCGGTCACCGGATAATGGTTGCGTATCCAGCGGATCAGCGGGTTTTTGGCCAGATCGGGATCGCTGTCGGCGACCCACACCATCTTTATCCCGGTGATGACCAGAAAAGCGCCGAAGAAATACAGTATCCAGTGGAATTCGGTGATCAGCCAACTGCCGGCGAGGATCATCCCGGTGCGCAGGACAATGGCGCCGACGATGCCGTACAGCAATACCCGGCGCTGCAACTCCACCGGCACCGCGAAGTAGCCGAAGATCATCATCCACACGAAGACGTTATCCACCGCCAGGGATTTCTCCACCAGGTAGCCGGTGAGAAAGGCCAGCGCCTGCTCGTTGGCCACCTCGCGCCCCATCGAGCCGTCGAGATACCACCAGATACCGGCATTGAACAGCAGCGCCGCCGTCACCCAGGCTACCGACCAACCGGCGGCCTCCTTGAGCGATACCCGGTGCTGGTGCCCGCCCTTGAACACGAAAAGATCGACGGCCAGCATCGCCGTCACCACAATGGCGAATACCAGCCACAACCACACACTACCTACCGACACCATAATCACTCCGCGACAAACAATTCGGTAAAAACCCATGAAAAAAGGCCTGTTCCCGAAGGACACAGGCCTCGATCATTCGATACGCGCACCCTGCCCTTCGGCAAGGTCTTGCTTGCAACACCATGGTGTCGCCCGCGGTACCGGGAGGTTGCACAGTGGCAAACCTGCCGTGATGACGATACCGCAGCGGAAAAGCTACTCCCCTTGAGCGGCCGAGTGTAGGGGAGCCCTTTCGATGCTGTCAAGCCGACGGCAAGTCCGATCGCGGCCGAGGTGGCAGCCCCGGCCAGTGGTGACACCCGCAAAAGCCTGGGTTATGATCGGCGCAAGCCAACAATACCCGAGATGATCGGAGTCCACCCACTCCGGCCCATGATCGCTATCTTTCCCTTTGTTCTCCCAGCTGCCAGCAGCCAGGAATGCGGTTCCGACACCAGCTCCGAGTCCGGTGGAGAAGATCCTTCGGAACGACAGCGGGCGCCGTCCCGCCCGGCCCCCGCAGCCATCGTCTGTGATGTTCACTTCCTTCCCGCCAGTACTCTGCGCGCGGGTTCGTCCGCGCGCGTTTCCGGCGGCCTGATATCCCCTGAGTTCAGCCCATGGAAATAGTGTTTCTGACCGTCCTGATCATCCTCAACGGCCTGTTCGCAATGTCGGAAATCGCTTTGGTCACAGCGCGCCGCACCCGGCTGGCGCGGCTGGCCGAGGATGGCGACAACGCCGCTGCCGCCGCCATCAAACTGGGCGAGGAGCCGACCCGCTTCCTGTCCACCATCCAGATCGGGATCACGTCCATCGGCATTCTCAACGGCATCGTCGGTGAGGCGGTGCTGGCGGCGCCGCTGTCCATCTGGCTCCAGACCCTCGGTCTCGAACAAGCCATCAGCGATATCGGCGCCACCGTGCTGGTGGTGATCGTCATCACCTACCTGTCGATCGTGGTCGGCGAACTGGTGCCCAAGCGCATCGGCCAGCTCCACCCGGAAACCATCGCCCGTCTCGTGGCGCGACCGATGACGATACTGTCTGCCGGGGTGCGGCCATTCGTTCACCTGCTATCCGGATCGACGGCCCTGCTCCTGCGCCTGGTGGGCCAGCACGATTCCCACGGGCCCGGCATCACCGAGGAGGACATTCACGCCATCCTCCACGAAGGTTCCGAAGCGGGGGTTATCGAGAAAAGTGAGCACGAGATGGTGCGCAACGTGTTCCATCTCGACGAACGGCAGATCGGGTCGCTGATGGTGCCGCGCTCCGACCTGGTATGGCTCGACATCAACCGACCGCAGGAGGAACTGGTGGCGATCATCGCCGCCTCGACGCACTCGCGGTTTCCCGTCTGCCGCGGCGGCCTCAACGATATCCTCGGCCTGATCAGCGCCAGGCAGCTGTTCAGCCAGGCGTTGCTGGGCCCGGAGCTGGATCTGACCGAGAACCTGGAGGCCGCGGTGTTCGTGCCCACGTCGCTGACCGGCATGGAGCTGCTCCATCAGTTCCGCGCCAACAACAGCCGCATGGTCTTCGTGGTGGATGAATATGGCGATGTGCAGGGCATGGTGACTCTCCACGACCTGCTTGAATCGGTGACCGGCGAGTTCCAGTCCGACAATATCGACGAGGCCTGGGCGTTCCAGCGCGATGATGGCTCCTGGCTGCTCGACGGACTGATCCCCATCCCCGAACTGCGGGACCGCCTTGGCCTCAGGACCGCGCCGGGAGCCGGCAAGGCCCGCTATCACACCCTCTCAGGGATGATTCTGTGGCTGTTGGAGCGGGTGCCCCATACCGGCGACATCGCCGTCTGGGAGCGCTGGCGCTTCGAGGTTGTCGACCTCGACGGCAAGCGTATCGACAAGGTGCTGGCCAGCCTGATCAGCGACGACGATGACAGCCCCGCCGCGCCGGCCGACGACGATGCCCCGGATGCACCGCGGCCCACCGCCGAGCCGCGCCCCGACCAGCAAGGCCAGGGGTAGCAACGCGCAAATCCCGCCTCCGCCTCGACCGGAGCAGTGGGCACAAGCCCCACTCGCCCACACAATGGGCCGCCGCGCCTTCACGGTCACAGCCTTTGGGACGCGCTTTCGAGACACGCTGTAAATACATCCCTGTAAGCTCGACAGCGCCATCCCTGGCGCTGACGGTCTCGAAAGCGCGTCCCAAAGGCTGTGACCTTGTAATGTTGCCAACTCAAGGCGTTCAGTTCGCACATGCCGCGATCGCACTGCCCCCGGCGGCCGGCCCCTTGCATTCGCGCCGCTATGGGGCAACACTTTGCGGCCAGCCAGCAGCAGGCCAGCAGCAAATACCGTGAAATACACCGATCTGCGTGACTTTATCCACTTTCTCGAACAGCGCGGCGACCTCAAGCGCATCGCCGCAGCGGTCGACCCACATCTCGAGATCACCGAAATCTGCGACCGCACCCTGCGCATGGGTGGCCCGGCGCTGCTGTTCGAGAACGTCAAGGGGCACAGCGTTCCGGTGCTGGCCAATCTGTTCGGCACGCCGCAGCGGGTCGCCCTGGCCATGGGCCAGGACAGCGTCGATGCCCTGCGGGAGGTCGGCAAGCTGCTTGCCTTTCTCAAGGAGCCCGAACCACCCACCGGGCTCAAGGACCTGTGGGCCAAACGCCACGATTTCAAACAGGTGCTCAACATGCCGGCCAGGGAGCTCAAGAAGGCGCCCTGCCAGGACATCGTCATCGAGGGCGACGCGGTGGACCTGGCCACGTTGCCGGTGCAGACCTGCTGGCCCGGGGACGCGGGGCCGCTCATCACCTGGCCGCTGGTCGTCACCCGTGGGCCGGAAAAAACCCGCCAGAACCTCGGTATCTACCGCATGCAGGTGATCGGCCGCAACCGCGCCATCATGCGCTGGCTGGCCCACCGGGGCGGCGCCCTGGATTTTCGCGACTGGCAACTCAGGCACCCCGGCGAACCCTTTCCCGTGGCCGTCGCTCTCGGCGCCGATCCGGCGACGATTCTAGGCGCGGTGACGCCGGTGCCGGACTCGCTGTCGGAATATGCCTTTGCCGGATTGCTGCGCGGCGCCAAGACCGAAGTGGTCAAATGCCTCGGCTCCGATCTTCAGGTGCCGGCTTCCGCCGAATTCATTCTCGAAGGCCATATCCATCCGGACGACATGGCGGATGAAGGGCCCTTCGGCGACCACACCGGCTACTACAACGAAGTGGATCGCTTCCCGGTATTCACCATCGAGCGCATCACCCATCGCCGGGACCCGATCTACCACAGCACCTACACTGGCCGGCCGCCGGATGAGCCGGCGATCCTCGGCGTGGCGCTCAACGAGGTGTTCGTGCCACTGCTGCAAAAGCAGTTCCCCGAGATCGTCGACTTCTACCTGCCGCCGGAGGGCTGCTCCTACCGCTTTGCCGTGGTCACCATCCGCAAGCAGTACCCGGGCCACGCCAAGCGGGTGATGCTCGGGGTATGGTCGTTCCTGCGCCAGTTCATGTACACCAAGTTCGTGGTGGTCACCGACGACGACGTCGATGCCCGCGACTGGCGCGATGTGATCTGGGCGATGACCACCCGCATGGACCCGGGCCGCGACACGGTGATCATCGACAACACCCCCATCGACTACCTGGACTTTGCCTCGCCGGTATCGGGCCTCGGCTCCAAGATCGGCTTCGATGCCACCAACAAGTGGCCGGGGGAAACCACCCGGGAATGGGGCTCGCCAATTCAGATGGACGCGGCGGTCAGGGAGCGGGTGGACGCACTCTGGGATTCACTGGGCATAACCTCCCCACCATGACATCGCCCAACCTGTTTGCCGGCATTCCCGAGCGGTTGCCGGACGAGTTGTTCGACACCCTGCTCTCGGGGGCGGAATTCCGCCTCGAACGGATCGTCTCGCAAGGCCATGCCACGCCCCCCGGCCAATGGTACGACCAGGACGAAGACGAATGGGTGTTGTTGCTGCAGGGCGCGGCGGCCCTGCGGCTCGAAGAGCGGGCCGAGCCGGTGACGCTGCGGCCCGGCGACCACCTGCTGCTCCCCGCCCGCTGCCGCCACCGGGTCGAGTGGACAGCGGCAGGCGCCGACACCGTGTGGCTGGCGCTGTTCTTCACGGGCCGCTGACCCCGGCACCTGCGCGCCGGCGCTGTCATCGAACGGTCAACGCCCGGTTACACCGCTGTCATATTCGCCGCCTAGCCTGTGGCCATGAACAAACCCTCCGCCAAGAACCTGCGATCGCTGATGCTGCTCCACCAACTGGACGTGGTGATCTTCCATTGGATGATGAAGCGCAAGCACCTGGACCTGCTGGCGCGCGTCGCCCGCATCATCTCCCGCAGCGCCGACGGCTTCGGCTACCCGCTGCTGGCACTCGGGCTGTATCTGTTCGACAACCTCAACGGCAAGTACTTTGCCGCGGCCATGGTTCTCGGTTTCGCGGCCGAACGGCCGCTGTACTGGCTGCTCAAGAACAGCCTGAAACGCCGCCGCCCGGCCGCCCGGCTGCCCGGCTACAAGAGCTTCATCATCCCTTCGGACCAGTTCAGCTTTCCTTCCGGGCATACCTCCGGCGCCTTTGTCATCGCCGTGCTGCTGTGCCTGTATTTTCCCGCGATCGCCCCCCTGGCGTTGATCTGGGCCTGCCTGGTCGGCGCCTCGCGGGTGACCCTTGGCGTGCATTTCCCCACCGATACCCTGGCGGGCGCCGCCATGGGCTCGACCCTGGCCTGGGCCGCCGCCCACCTGCCCGCCACAGGGCTGTGACGATGAAAATTCTCTACGGCGTGCAGGGGACCGGCAACGGCCACATCACCCGGGCGCGGGCCATGGCGGTCGAGCTGGGAAAAGCGGGGGCCGAGGTCGACTACCTGTTTTCCGGACGGCCCCGGGAGCGGTTGTTCGACATGGAAGCCTTCGGCGATTTCCAGCACCGCGACGGCCTCACCTTTGCGGTCAGAAACGGCCGCATCCACCTCCTGGACACTCTTCGGGGCTGTCGGCCGGTCAATTTCATCCGCGATGTCCGCCAGCTGGCAATCGAGCGCTACGACATGATTCTCAGCGATTACGAGCCGATCACCGCCTGGGCGGGGCAGCTCCGCCGCCGCCCGGTGATCGGGCTCGGTCACCAGTACGCCTTCCGCCACGCCATCCCTCAGCACCGCAGCAGCCCCGGACAGCGCTGGGTAATGAAATTCTTTGCCCCGGCGAGCACCACCCTCGGGCTCCACTGGCACCACTTCAACCAGCCGATCCTCCCGCCCATCGCGCCGGTGGACAATCACCGCGCGGACCCCGAGCGCGGCTTGATCCTGGTTTACCTGCCCTTCGAGAGTCCCGCCGCGATCGCCGGCCTGCTGCGCGGGTTTACCGATCGCCATCACTTCCGGGTCTATCACCCCGACATCACGGACGCCACCGCCGTCTCTTGCGGCGGGCCGGCGATCCGCTGGCACAGGCCCTGCCGCGATGGCTTTCAGACCGATCTGTCGCGCTGCGAGGGGGTGATCTGCAATGCCGGCTTCGAACTCGCCAGCGAAGCGCTGCAATTGGGAAAGAAGCTTCTGGTCAAGCCAGTGGCGGGCCAGCCCGAACAGTATTCCAACGCTCTCGCGCTCGACCTGCTCGGCTACGGCCACACCATGGCCGAACTCGACGCCGGCAAGATCACCCGCTGGCTGGCCAGCGCCTGCGGTACCCGCATCGTCTACCCCAATGTTGCCGCGGCCATCTGCGCCTGGCTCATCGCCGGCGCCCGGGAGCCCATCGGCGACCTGGCGGCGCGACTGTGGGAGCAAACAGAACTCCCGGACCTCACCCCGGCGACCCGCACCGATATCAACCTGCCGGAACTTGCCACCACCCCCAGGGGAATACACCATGGCTGAGTCGCCCGCACCCCGCAACCTCCACCTCAACAGTGTCTGGCTGTCGGACATCCACTTGGGCTACAAGGGCTGTCGCGCAGAGTTTCTGCTGGATTTTCTCACCCATACCCGCGCCGACGTCATCTACCTGGTAGGCGACGTGGTGGATTTCTGGGCGATGAAACGCCAGTTCTTCTGGCCGGAGAGCCACCAGGCGGTGTTGCGCAAGCTTCTGGAACTGGCGTCGGGCGGCACCCGGGTGGTGTATATCCCCGGCAATCATGACGAATACAGTCACGAGCTGTGCGGCAGCACGCTGCTCAACGTCGAAATCCTCGGCGAAGCCGTGCACACCACGGCCAGCGGCAAGCGCCTTCTCCTGGTTCACGGCGACCAGTTCGACCACGCGGTGCGATGCGGCGCCCTGCACCGCATCGCCGGCGACCTGAGCTACGACTTGCTGCTGTTCCTCAACCGCTGGAGCAACCGGTTGCGGGGCTGGCTCGGCCTGCCCTACTGGTCCCTGGCCTACTACGTCAAGAACCGGGTGAAGAATGCCCGCGCCGCCATCAATGCCTTCGAGGCCGCGGCAGCGGACGAGGCGCGGCGCCGCGGCCTCGATGGCATCGTCTGCGGCCATATCCATCAACCGGAGATCCGCGTCATCGACGGCGTGCTGTACTGCAATGACGGCGACTGGATCGAGAGCTGCACCGCGCTGGTGGAACACCGCGACGGACACCTGGAGCTGCTCCACTGGGGCGACCTGCAACAGGCGTTGAAGTGCGACCAGGCGGCCAACGACGAGGCCGCGCCACAGCTGCTGCAACTGCCGGCACTGGCCCGGAAAGCCTGAAGTCCGCAGAAGAGTGTCAGCGGTCACGCGAAAGCCGGTATGCGCCGGGCAATCGCCACCCGTGCGCCCCTGCTCTTCCCTAGGGTGCGCCGAGGAACGAAGCGCACCGCGCCGCAACTACCACTCTGAAAACCGGCTTTTATTTATCAATAGCCGATATCGAAACGTCAACAGACCATAGAGACCGTCGACGCTGGGCCACTCCCGCAATCACGCCACACCGATCCTCACCACCTTGGCCGCCAGCGCCTCGGGGCGCATGCCCGCCCTGCCGATTCCCACATAATCCAGCCCCTGGGCAACCACGTTCTCCGGCTCGAACAGGTTGCGCCCGTCGAAGATCACCGGGGTCGACAAGGTCGCGCGGATACGGGCGAAATCCGGGGCCCAGAATGCCTTCCATTCGGTGCAGATGACCAGTGCGTCGGCGCCTTCGAGGGCGGCCTCCTTGCTGTTTGCCAAGGCCAGGTTCGGCCGCTCGCCGTAGAGGGCGCGGCACACCGCCATGGCCTCGGGGTCGTAGGCCCGCACCCGGGCGCCGGCGGACCACAAGGATTCCATCAGCATCCGGCTCGGCGCTTCGCGCATGTCATCGGTACGGGGCTTGAAGGACAGTCCCCACAGGGCGATGACTCTGCCGTCGAGATCGCCATCGAAATAATCGCGAATCTTGTCGAACAGGAGTTCCTTTTGCCGGGTGTTGACGTCGCGCACGGCCCGCAGCAGTTGCGGGCGGTAACCTGCGCCGACGGCACTCGCTTCGAGGGCCGTCACGTCCTTGGGAAAGCAGGAGCCGCCGTAGCCGCAGCCCGGATAGATGAAGTGGTAGCCAATGCGCGGATCGGCGCCGATGCCCTGGCGGACCTTCTCGATGTCGGCACCGAGGCGTTCGGCGATATTGGCCATTTCATTGATGAAGCTGATCTTGGTGGCGAGCATGGCATTGGCGGCGTACTTGGTGAGTTCGGCCGAACGGATATCCATCACCATCAACCGCTCATGGTTGCGATTGAAGGGAGCGTAGAGCTCGCGCAGCAGTTTTTCCACCCGGGGCGAATCGGTACCAACCAGGATGCGGTCAGGCTTCATGAAGTCGCCGATGGCGCTGCCCTCCTTGAGGAACTCGGGGTTGGAGGCGACCTCGACCTCGAGCGGTGAGCGCCTGGCGCGCAAAGTGCGGGTGATCGCCTCCCGCACCCGTTCCGTAGTGCCTACCGGCACGGTGGACTTGGTCACCACCACCGCTGGGTCCGCCAGATACTGGCCGATCATGCCGGCGGCGGCGAGCACTGCGGCGACATCCGCCATGCCATCGGTTTGCTGGGGCGTGCCCACCGCGATCAGAATAAGCTGCCCGTGGCGAATGGCCTCTTCCGGGTCTGATGAGAAGCGCAGCTGCCCGTCGGCCACGCCGGCGGCGGCCAGCTCACCGAGACCCGGCTCGAAAATCGGCATGTCACCGCGGTTCAACCGCTCGATCCGTCCGCTATCCACATCGAAACAGACGACCTGATGCCCTACCTGGGCCAGACAGGTACCTGTCACCAAACCCACATAACCGCTGCCCATTATCGTCACTTTCATTCTGCCTCCGTCGTTGCCAGCCGTTCGGAGCCATTGTGAAAAGACTTTGTGACCGGAATGTGGCCACGCTTTGCCGATTGCGGCAGCAATGAATTGCGCTACACTTGGCCCTCCAAAGCTGTTGACCGGGCACACAGTACGACCATGACGCTGTTCATCATTCAGAACCACCAGGGTGAATTTCTCGACAAGCAGCTGAACTGGGCCCCGCCCGGCGATATCGGCAACCTGTTCCACACGCCGCACCGGGATGTGGCGCTGAACCAACTGATCGAGCTCAATGCCCGGGATGTCCAGCTCCGGGCCGGCGTCGTCACCTGCAGCGCCGATGAGAAAGGACGGCCACAACCGGACGTCACTTCCACTCTCAGCGCTGTCTGACCTCCACTACCTCTCAGGAAACTCCGTGTCCGATTTCAATCAAGCCCTGCGGATTCTTTCCGCCCCGGAAAACCGCCTGCTGCTCACCGCCATCAAGCGCGGCCTGGAAAAGGAAAGCCTGCGAGTCACCGACGATGGTCAGCTGGCCCAGAGCCCGCACCCCAGAGCCCTGGGTTCGGCGCTGACCCACCCGCGGATCACCACGGATTACTCCGAGGCCCTGCTGGAGATGATCACCCCGCCGGTGACCAGCGTAGCCGAGCTGCTCGGTACCCTCACCGACATCCACCGCTTCATCTACCGCAATCTCGGCGATGAAATGCTGTGGGTCCACAGCATGCCCTGTGCCGTCGGCGGCGAAAGCCAGGTGCCGGTGGCGGATTACGGCAGCTCCAATATCGGCAGGATGAAAAAGATCTATCGTCTCGGCCTTGGCCATCGTTACGGGCGGGTGATGCAGACCATCGCCGGCATCCATTACAACTGGTCGGTGCCCGACGAATGCCTGAGCCTGCTGCAAACCGCGAGCAACGACAGCCAGAGCTTCCACAGCTACAAGACCCAGCGCTACTTCCACCTGATTCGCAATTTTCGCCGCAATACCTGGCTGCTGTTGTACCTGTTCGGCGCCGCACCGGCGGTGTGCCGCTCCTACGTCAACAACATGGAACACCAGTTGGAGCCGATCGGCGGCAGCGATCACAGCCTCCACACGCCATTCGCCACCTCGCTGCGGATGGGCGACCTGGGGTACCAGAGCAGTGCCCAGGAATCCCTCACCGTGTGCTACAACAATGTCGACAGCTATATCGAGACGCTGCGCAACGCCCTCACCCAGCCTTATCCGCCTTACGAAACCATCGGTCTCAAGGATGAGCGGGGCGAATACCGGCAACTGAGCACCCATCTGCTGCAGATCGAGAACGAGTTCTACAGCACCATCCGCCCCAAGCGCACCACCCGCCCGGGCGAAACGCCCATCAAGGCGCTCACCGAACGCGGCGTGGAGTACATCGAGGTGCGCTGTATCGACCTCAACCCCTTTACCCCGGTGGGCATCGACGCCCAGCAAATCCACTTCCTCGATGTCTTCCTGCTTTACTGTCTGATGGCGGACAGCCCGCCCACCGACGACCGTGAATATCGCGACATCCTCGACAACCAGAAACTGATCGTCTACCGCGGCCGCGATCCACAGCTGCGGCTCAAGCGCAACGGTGGCCACGGCAGTGTCGGCGAGTGGGGCAACGAGCTGTTCGCCGCCATGGCCCCGGTCGCGCAACTGCTCGATGACGCCACCGGTACGGATTGCCATGGCGCCGCCCTCGCCGCCCTCGAACAGCGCCTCGGCGATCCGGCGCAAACCCCGTCGGCCCAGGTCCTCGATATCATGCGGCGCGAGGAAATCAGCTACCTGCAACTGGGCCTGCACCACGCCCGGGCCTTGCAGGAGTATTTCCTCGACGGCGAGCTGGATCCCGCTGTCGCCGACTTCTATCAGCAACTGGCCGGCAAGTCGATCGCCGACCAGGCCGCCATCGAGGCCAGTGACAGCCTCGACTTCGACGAGTTTCTCGCCACCTATTACAACCAATACAACCCGTGAACTATCTCGCCCACCTGCTGCTGTCCGGTCCCGACCGCGATGTCCAGGTGGGCGGGCTGCTCGGAGATTTCGTCAAGGGTCCGCTGCGCGGCGAGCTGCCGCCCCGCATCGAACACGGCATTCGCCTGCATCGCAGGATCGACGTGATCACCGACCGCCATCCGGCGTTCGTCAGCGCCACCAACCGCCTCCCCGCACAGTGGCGGCGCTACCGCGGGATACTGCTCGACATCTATTTCGACCACCTGCTGGCCCGTCGCTGGGGCGATTTTCACGACACGCCGCTGGCGGAATTTTGCCAAGACTTCTACCGTCACCTGGCCCGCCACCAGGCCATCCTGCCGGCCCGGGCCCTGCACTTTTGCCAGGTCGCCCCACAAGTCCACTGGCTGGAAAGCTATCGTTTGCCCGATGCGGTGCCCACCGTGCTCGACAATGTCGGCAAGCGCCTGCGCCACCAGGTAGCCCTGGGCGATGCCTGGCCGGCACTCGACGCCGAGCGGGTCCGTCTCCAGCAGGATTTCGAAACCCTGATGACAGACCTGATAGAATTCGCCCACCACGCCGCCCCACAGGAATCCCGACCATGACAACGCCCAGTTCCCGCCAAATCTTCCTGCTGATCGCCCTCGGCTGTGGCGGCCTGATGGCCATTGCGCTGTACATGCAATACGTCATGAACCTGGTGCCCTGTTATCTGTGCATAGTCCAGCGGGTATTCGTGATCGCCGCCGGCGTCGTGGCCCTGCTTGCCGCGCTTCACAATCCAGGCCTCGCCGGCATCCGCGGCTACGGCATCGCGACCGCGCTCGCCGCCGCTGGCGGCGGCGGCTTCTCCATCCGCCAGCTGTGGCTGCAGAGCCTGCCGGAAGACCAGGTACCGGCCTGCGGTCCGCCCGCCGATTTCCTGTTCGACAGCTTCTCCTTTGCCGAGGTATTGCCGCTTTTGCTCAAGGGCGACGGCAATTGCGCCAAGGTCGACTGGTCTCTGTTCGGCATCAGCATCCCCGGCTGGCTGCTGATGTGCTTCGCCGTCATCATCCTGCTGTCGCTGTGGCAGGTGGCGCGCCCGACCCGTCACAGCCGGCAATGAAACGTGCCGTTGAACTGCTGCAAGGATTGAGCGTACTGGTACTGTTCCAGGGGCTCGGTGAAGCACTGGTGCGGTTCGGGGGGGTGCCAGTACCCGGGCCCGTGGCCGGCCTTTTTCTGTTGCTGCTCGCCCTGCAGCTGATCGACACCGACCACCGCCCCTGGCTCGCGGCTTCCGCCTTCCAGCTGATCCGCTACCTGTCGCTGCTGTTCCTGCCCGCCGCGGTCGGCATGTTCTTTCTCGGCGATCTGCTCACCCGCCACTGGCTGGCTATCGCCGCCGCCATCGCCGTCGCCACGCCGTTGTCGATCGCGCTCACGGCGCTGCTGATGAGGTGGCTGCTGACAGGCCGGCGCCATGGCTGAAGTGCTCGACAGCGGCTTGGCGATTATCGCCACTACCGCCCTGGTGGTCGCGGTCTACCTGCTGGCACTGCGGCTGTTCGTCGCTTCCGGGCACCTGCCGATCCTCCATCCGCTATTGAGCGGCGGCCTGCTGCTGGCGCTGATCGTGTTCGCGGTCTACCCGGATTACGCCAGCTTCCGCCGCTATTCGGCGCCCTTCTACTGGCTGTTGGGCCCGGCCACTGTGGCCCTGGCGCTGCCCCTGCACCACGAGCTGCGCCGCCTTAGAGCGGTACTGACCCCACTGGTGGTCGCCATCGCGGGCGGCGCGGTGATAGCACCAGTGGTTGCCATCGGCCTGGCGGCGGCGCTCGGCGGCAGGGAGATACTGTCGTCGGTGGCCACCAAATCGGTGAGCACCCCGATCGCCCTGGGTGTCGCCGAGACCATCGGCGCTATCGCCCCGTTGGCGGCGGGCCTGGTGATCTTCACCGGTGTCGTGGGGGTGATGGTGGCGGAACCGCTGCTCAGACTGCTGGGGATCGGCGACGAACGTATCCTCGGCGTCGCCCTGGGCGTCAACGCCCACGGCGCAGGTACCGCCCGGGCCTTCGAAATCAGCCCCCGCTGCGGCGCCTTCGCCAGTCTCGCCATGGGCCTCACCGGCCTGTTGACCGCCCTGGCACTGCCGCTGCTGATGCATATCCTTGGAGGATGGGAAGGAGGGTAGGCTCCCACACTGACACGTGGGAGCCGAAAGGAGATCAGCGCCGGGCTGGGGCGCCGCTCCCGCTGCTGAGGCTTATTCCTCTACCGAAGACTTGAGCAGTTCCACTTCGAAGATCAGCGTCTGGTTGGGACCGATGGGGCCGCCGGTGCCGCCCGGGCCATAGGCCAGGCTCGGCGGGATGAACAACTCCCATTTGGCGCCTTCCTTCATCAACTGCAGGGCCTCGGTCCAGCCGGGGATCACCTGGTTGACACCAAATGTGGCGGGAACCCCGCGCCGGTGCGAGCTATCGAACTCGGTGCCGTCGATCAGCGTACCGGTATAGTGGACCTCGACCGTATCTTCCGGGCCCGGTGAACCGCCTTCCCCTTCCTCGACGATCCTGTACTGCAGGCCGCTCTCGAGTGTGACCACGTCATCCTTCTTGCCATTCTCGGCAAGGAAGGTATCGCCTTCGGCCTTGTTCTTCTCGGCCAGAGCGCTGTTTTCAGCTTCGCGCTGGGCGATCTGTTCCTGCTGGAAGGATTCCAGCACGGCGATCACGTCGTCCTGGGCAAGTTTCGGCTCCGCATCGCTGAGCGCATCCTGAACACCGGCGGAAAACGCCGCGACATCGACGGTCATGCCCTCTGCCTTGAACTGGCCGCCGATATTCTGGCCAAAGATATAGCTCAGCTTCTGTTCCTTGGTGGAGATGTCCACCGCACCATCCATTTTGCCTTCGGACACTTTCTCACAGCCCGTGACGAGCACCGCCAAAGCTACTACCGCAGCCAGTTTATTTACTTTCATATGCAGGGTTCCTTAAACACCGTTATGGTTGATTGTCATGGTAACTCATTCCGCCCACCGGCCACAGGGGACAACAAAAGCCAGGTGGGGTTCATATCCGGGGTCAGGCGCAGCGTCGGAACAACAGGTCCCAGACGCCGTGCCCGAGTCGCTCACCGCGCTTTTCGAACTTGGTCACCGGGCGAAACTCAGGTCGCGGCACATAGCCGCCCGCGGGATCGACATTGGCGTAACCCTCGGCGGCGGTCATCACCTCGAGCATCGCCTCGGCGTAGTCCTGCCAGTCTGTGGCCAAGTGCAGCAGGCCACCGATTTCGAGCTTGCCGCGAAGCTTCGCCACAAAGGCCGGCTGGATGATCCGCCGCTTGTTGTGTTTTTTCTTGTGCCAGGGATCGGGAAAATACACCTGGATCCGGGCGAGGCTGCCGTCGGCAATGCAATCGTCGATGACATCGATGGCGTCGGCCATGTACACCCGGAGGTTGCCGATGCCTGCCTCCCCGGCGTTATTGATCAAGCGCCCCACCCCGGGGGGGTGGACCTCGATGCCGACGAAATCCTTGTCCGGCTCCGCCTCGGCCATCGCCAGCAGCGAATCGCCCATGCCAAAACCGATTTCCAGCACCACCGGGGCGCTGCGGCCGAACACCGCCGTCCAGTCGACGGGACCGGAGAACAGGCTGAGGCCGTAGTCCGGCCAGTGATCGTCGAAGGCGCGGCGCTGGCCCTCGGTCATGCGGCCTGCCCGCACCACGTAGCTGCGAATGGATTTCTTGTTGAATTCCGGGCGAATATCCTCCATCCCCCGGCCTCAGTGGTCGCTGCCGTGGCGGCGGGCAAACGCCAGCAGCAGGGCGGCCCAGCCGATTATCAGCAGTACGCCACCTATCGGGGTGACCATCCCCAGCCAGGGCATGCCGAGCAATACCAGGATATAGAGGCTGCCGGAGAAGATCGCCGTGCCGGCGACGAACAACCATCCGGCAAGTCGCCCCGAGGTCGTCGCGGCCAGTGGAGACAACGCCAGTGTCAATAACGCCAGGGTGTGATAGAACTGGTAACTGACGGCGGTTTCCCAGGTTGCCAGCATCGCCGGCGACAGGCTGGCCTTGAGGCCGTGAGCGCCAAAAGCACCGCACACAACGGCGACGAGGCCGCTGGCGGCGGCAAGGATTCCCAGGGGTTTCGACATGGTGAGCCTCGGTCGGTCAGGTCCGGCAGAAATGGAAAAGCCGCGAATCTGCGGCTTTCCCCGATGGTATGGCTGTGACAAGCGGGCGCCGGTCAGGCTTCCATGGCCATACGGACCTTTTTCATGGCGTTCTGCTCGATCTGGCGGATCCGCTCCGCGGAGATGCCGTACTGGTCGGCAAGATCGTGCAGGGTGGCCTTGTCGTCGTTGAGCCAGCGCTGCTGGAGGATATCGCGACTGCGCTCATCGAGATCGGACAGCGCCTCGAACAGCCGGTCGTGGCTGGTTTCCCTCCAATCGGCCTCTTCCAGTTGCAGGGCCGGGTCGGCGCGGCGGTCCTCCAGGTAGTGGACCGGGGCCTGCCAGGCGTTGTCATCATCGTCATCGGGAGCATCGAAGGCGGTATCCCGGGCCGACAGCCGCTGCTCCATCTCGCGCACGTGGGCGACCTCGACACCGAGGTCCTGGGCGACCGCCGCGGCTTCCTCGTTGTTGAGCCAGGCCAGGCCTTTCTTGGCGCTGCGCAGGTTGAAGAACAGTTTGCGCTGGGCCTTGGTGGTGGCCACCCGGACGATGCGCCAGTTGCGCAGGATGTATTCGTGTATCTCGGCCTTGATCCAGTGCACGGCAAACGACACCAGGCGCACGCCTTTCTCCGGATTGAAGCGCTTGACCGCCTTCATCAGGCCCACATTGCCTTCCTGGATCAGGTCGGCCAGCGGCAGGCCGTAACCGTTGTAGGAACGGGCGATATGAACCACGAAGCGCAGGTGGGACAATACCAGGCTGCGGGCGGCATCGAGATCATTGTGGTAGTAAAGTCGATCGGCGAGCGCGCCTTCTTCCTCGACGCTGAGGATAGGTATGGCGTTGACACCCTGCATGTAGGACGCAAGATTCTCACCGGGAGACAGCATCGCCACAGGTTGTAAACTTTTTTTCATACGGGCCTCTAACTAGGATGTGAAGCTAGTTTAACAGTTTGCATTTGGATGTCCATATTTGCGAAAAGTTCAACTAACCGGCTGTTTTAGATGGTCTTTATCACTCCGGCTCGATATGCCTGAGATGCTGGGAAACCGCGATCCAGGCCCCCAGGGAGCCCAGCAGGGCACCGCCCGACAGCAACAGCAGAAGGGCGCCGAAGCCGGGGCCGGAAATGGCGAAGCCACTCTGGTAGAGCACCGCCAACTGGCCCACCGTGCCACCCACCAGCAGCACCCCCAGCCAGACCAGCAGCCAGGCGAGCAGACCGCCGCCAAAGCCGAACCACAACCCCCCATAAAGGAAAGGGCGGCGCACGTAGCGATCGGTGCCGCCAATCAGCTTGACTACCACGATCTCATCGCGGCGACTCTCGATGGCGAGACGAATGGTATTGCCCATGATCACCACGACACCGATGCCCAGAGCCGCCCCCATGGCGTAGACCAGGCGGTGGCCGATATCGAGCAGCGCCTGCAGGCGCTGCAGCCAGGCGAGATCGACCGCCACATCGTCCACCTGGGGCTGTCGGGCAATGGCCCGTGTCAGGGCCTCGGCGACGTCGGGACTGGCGCTCGCTTCCGCCGCCGGCACCACCAGCAGCACTGCCGGCAGCGGGTTGTCGTCGAGCAGGTCGAGGACATCGCCAAAGCCCGACGTCTCGCTGAACTCGGCCAGCGCCTCCTCCGGCGTCACCAGGGTGGCGGCCTCGATATGCGCCATATCGCCCAGGGCGGCAAGCAGGGTGTCGATATCCTGCGGCGTCAAATCATGGCGCAGGAACACCGTCATCCGGGTATTGAATTCGACTTCCCCGCCCAGCTGGCGGAGGTTGTCGACCGCGGTGTACAGGCTGGCGGGAAGGGCCAGCGCGATGGCCACCACCAGCATGGTCATCAGCGTCTGCAGCGGGGTGGCGGCCAACCTCGCCAAGCTGGCAGCCACCGTTTCGCGGTGATGGCGAACATAACTGGCCAGCAACTGCCGCAACTGCGCCCTGGCACCGCTCGCCCCCCGCCGCTGGCGACCACCTGGCGCAGTCTTCCTGCCGCCGCTCCGGGATACAGGCTTAGCTGTCATCCCGGCCTCCAACCAGACGGCCGTCGTGGAGGTGAAGCTCCCGACAACCCATGGGCGTGATCAGGGCGATATCGTGGGTGGCGATCAGCACGGTGACGCCCACCCGGTTGAAATCCCGAAACAGGTTCATGATCTCCGCCGACAGCTCCGGGTCCAGGTTACCGGTAGGCTCGTCCGCCAGCAGGATGCGGGGCTTGTGCACCACTGCCCGGGCAATCCCCACCCGCTGCTGCTCGCCACTGGACAGCGTAATGGGGTTCTGGCCCTCCCTGCCCAGCAAGCCCACCTTGTCGAGCGCCGCCCGCACCCGCTTGGCGATCTCCTCGCGGGGATGCCCGGATACCTGCAGCGGCAGGGCTACGTTGTCGAAAACACTGCGATCGAAGAGCAGATGATGGTTCTGGAACACCACGCCGACCCGGCGCCGGTAGTACGGCACCTGGCTGGCATGGAGACGGCCGAGGTTCTTGCCGTTGATCAGCACCTGGCCGGCGGTGGGCCGCTCCATCAGCATGATCAACTTGAGCAGCGTGCTTTTGCCGGCGCCCGAGTGGCCGGTCAGAAACGCAAACTCCCCGGCCGCCAGGTCGAGGCTGAGATTGGACAGGGCTTCGTGCCCTCCGGGATAACGCTTGCTGACATTCTCGAAGCGGATCATCGCAAGCTACCCGGTCAGCCTTCGTCCTGCTGCAACAATGCGCTGACAAACTGCTCGGCGCGAAAAGGCTGCAGATCCTCCACCCCTTCACCGACGCCGATATAGCGCACTGGCACGCCGAAGCGCCGGCACAGGGCGAAAATCACGCCGCCCTTGGCGGTGCCGTCAAGCTTGGTGAGGGCGACCCCGGTCACGCCGACGGCCTCGTGGAACTGCTGCATCTGGACCACCGCGTTCTGACCAGTGCCGGCATCGAGCACCAGCAGCACCTCGTGGGGGGCGCTGCCATCGAGCTTGCCCAGCACCCGCTTGATCTTGCGCAGCTCTTCCATGAGATTGCTCTTGGTGTGGAGCCGCCCGGCGGTGTCGGCAATCAGCACATCCACGCCCCGCGCCCGGGCGGATTCCACGGCATCGTAGATCACCGAGGCGCTGTCGGCACCGCTGTGCTGGGCAATCACCGGCACGCCGTTGCGCTCCCCCCAGACCTGTAACTGCTCCACCGCGGCGGCGCGGAAGGTATCGCCGGCCGCGAGCATGACCGAGCGCCCATCGGCCATCAGCTGGTGGGCCAGCTTGCCGATGGTGGTGGTCTTGCCCACCCCGTTGACGCCGACCACCAGCAACACCCGGGGCTTGCTCCCCGCCAGGTCCAAGGCCTGTTCACAGGGCCGGAGGATAGCCACCAGAATGTCGTTGAGAGCCTTGTGCAAGGCGTCCACGTCGTCGAGCTCCTTGCGCCGCACCCGGTCGGTCAGGCTCCTGATCACCTCGGTGGTGACATCGATGCCGAGGTCGGCGGTGAGCAGCTGGGTTTCGAGTTGCTCGAGCAGGTCATCGTCGATGGCCTTCCTGCCGAGAAACACATTGCCGATGCCGCGGCCGGTGCGCGCCAGGGCTCGGCGAATGCGGCCCATGGGCTTGTCCCGGGGCGTGGTCGCGACGGATTCGACAGGGGCGGGGGTGTCCTGTTCGTCCTTGCCGCCCAGCGAAAACAGCCGCCGCAGCCGGCCCGGCTGTTCCGTTGCCGGGGCCCCCCGGGGCTCGTCCCCGGCTTGGCCAGGTCCCGATTCCGCTGCCGCCGGCCCCGCCGCCGGTGACGCCGCTTCCGGATCGGCAACGGCACCATTGTCGCGATTTTTCTGGAAGCGGGCGAAAAACCCGGCCTTTCTCGGCTGGCTGCTGTCGCCGCTGTCGATATCGTCGGTCATGGACACCAATACCTGGCTACTGTGAAAGCGGTGTATCCTACCACTTCGGCGGGATGAACCGCAGCCCGATATCGACACCCGGGGGCGCCGCACCACAGACTCGCAACCCGAACCCGAGCGCCACGATTCTTGAAAGCCAGACACAAACAGCCGGCCAGGGAGAGCCGCAACCGACTTCGCATCATCGCCGGCCAGTGGCGAGGCAGGCGCCTGTCCTTTCCCGACGCGGCGGGCCTGCGGCCCACCGGCGATCGCATCCGCGAGACCCTGTTCAACTGGATCGGCCCCCGCATCGCCGGCAGCCGCTGCCTGGATGCCTTCGCCGGCTCCGGGGCGCTCGGCTTCGAGGCCTTGTCCAGAGGCGCCAAAGCAGTCGTCATGGTGGAAAGCGACCGCGCGGTCTTTCAGCAGTTGCAGGCTTCCGCAGCGCTGCTCGGCGCGGAGGGCGCGATACTGGCCAACACCAGCATCATCCACTGGCTGGAACAGGCGGCGGACAGCCCGCCCTTCGACATCATCTTCCTCGACCCGCCCTTTGCCAGCGATCTGCTGGCGCCGACCGTCGAACTGATCGCCAGCAGGGCCCTGCTCGCCGCCGACGGCCTGGTCTACATCGAAACGCCGGCGAACGCACATCCGCCCCTGCCGGCGGACTGGCACCCGCGGCGGGAAAAGCGGACAGGCAACATCAGCTGCAAGCTCATTGCTCTATCGCCGGGGGCTCGCCCGGGGAAGGACTCGCAATTGAGGCCGGAGGGCTAATTGTGTACCATCTGCGGCCCCAGGAGAGAGCCACGCCATGAAAACCGTCGTCTATCCCGGCACATTCGATCCCATCACCAATGGTCATGTCGACCTGGTGGAACGCGCCTGCAAACTGTTCGACAACGTGATCGTCTCGATTGCCAAGAGCGAAAAGAAAAATCCCCTGTTCTCCCTGAACGAGCGCATCACTCTCGCCAGCACCGCGCTCGCCCACCTCAGCAATGTCGAAGTGGTCGGCTTCGACTACCTGTTGGTGAACTTCGCCCAGGACCGCAAGGCCACCGCCATCCTTCGCGGGCTGCGCGCAGTGTCGGACTTCGAATACGAATTTCAGTTGGCGAACATGAACCGCGCCCTGGCCCACGAAGCGGAGACCATCTTCCTCACCCCGGCTGAGAAACTCTCCTATATCTCGTCATCCCTGGTCCGCGAGATCGCCTCCCTCGGCGGCGATATTTCGCCATTCGTCCACTCCTCGGTGGCCGCGGCGCTGCGCGACAAGTTCAGCGGCGATCACTGACGCCTGTCAGCGCTGGCACCGCGGGCAGTAGACGGTCGTCCGCTGGGCCAGCCGCACCTCCCGCAGGGACTGGCCACAGCCCGGGCAAGGCCCGCCGCCGTGGCCGTACACCTTCAGCGACTGGGCGAAATAGCCGGGCGCGCCATCACCGCCGACGAAATCCCGCAACGTGGTGCCACCCTGGGCAATGGCGCCCGCCAGCACCTCGCGAACGGCGCCGTGAAGACGCTGGTAGCGGGCAAGCGAAATGCGTCCCGCCGACCGCAGCGGGTGGATACCCGCCAGGTAGAGGGCTTCATTGGCGTAGATGTTGCCCACCCCCACCACCACCTTGCTGTCCATGATGAAGCTCTTGACCGCCACATCCCGCCGGCGGGAGCGCCGCCACAGCGCCTCGGCGGTGAAATCCGCCTCCAGCGGCTCCGGGCCGAGCTGACGAAGAAGAAAATGCTCGCCCGGGTCGCCGTTGTGCCACAACCACATCCCGAAGCGGCGCGGATCGCTGTAGCGCAGTATCCTGCCGGATGACAGGCGCAGGTCGACATGATCGTGGGCTCCCAGCGGCGCGCCGGCCGTCACCAGACGCAAGCTGCCGGACATGCCGAGATGGACCAGCAGGTGGCCGTCGGCAATCCGGAACAGCAGGTATTTGCCCCGGCGGACAATATCCTCGATAATGGCCCCGCTTAGTTGTTCGCCCAGCCCTACCGGCACCGGATAGCGCAACCTGGGATTGCGCACTTCGAACCCTGCCACCCGCTGCCCTTTTACATGAGGCAGGATTCCTCGCAATGTCGTTTCCACTTCAGGCAATTCGGGCACAGCACTTCTCATCGGGTATAATTGGCGGCATACTAGCGCGCGTAAAGCACAGGAGCAACGGCCTCCAGGAATGGTAAAGCATAGGTCTCAAACCATGGGCAAGCTCCGGAGAACCCGGTATGATTGCCGCTTTTTAGAATTACAGGGGTAGAATTTATGGCCTTAGGAAAACGCCGGGCCCAACAGGAAGAGTCGGAAATCGATCTGACACCGATGCTGGACGTCGTGTTCATCATGCTGATCTTTTTCATCGTGACCGCTTCCTTCGTCAAAGAGTCCGGTATCGATGTCAGCCGTCCGCCAACGACGGATCAACCTCCGCTAAGCCTCGAAAACAAGAATATCGTTTTCCAGGTCAGTGAAAATGGCGAAATCTCCCTCGACGGACGTCGTATCGATGTTCGCTCGATACGCGCCAACGTCGAAAGGATCCATGCGGAAAACCCGCAAGCCAAAGTCATCATCAACGCCAGCCCCAAAGCCAAGACCGAGGTCTTCGTGCAAATCTCCGACCAGGCTCGCGCGGCGGGTGTCTACGACATCTCGCTCTCTACCAAGAGGCGCTAGACGCGCCCTCTTTCCCCAGGAAAGACACCCATAAAAAACCCGGTTTAAACCGGGTTTTTTATGGGTGAAGCTTTTCTATGGATAAAAGCTTAGCAGCGCAGCCCCGGCCGAGCCGGAAGGCCGGCCGCTACTTGATCTTGGCTTCCTTGTAGACCACATGCTGGCGAACCACGGGGTCGTACTTCTTCAGCTCCAGCTTCTCGGGCTTGGTGCGCTTGTTCTTGGTGGTGGTGTAGTAGTGACCAGTACCGGCGCTGGAAACCAGCTTGATCTTGTCGCGGTTTGATTTTGCCATGGTTCAGCTCTCCTTAAACCTTGTCGCCGCGGCTGCGGATGTCGGCCAGCACTTTTTCGATACCGTGCTTGTCGATGGTGCGCAGACCCTTGCTGGATACGCGAAGCTTGACGAAACGCTTCTCGGATTCGACCCAGAACCGATGGGCGTGCAGGTTGGGCACGAAACGGCGACGGGTTCTGTTGAGCGCGTGGGATACATTGTTTCCGGACATCGGCTTTTTGCCGGTGACCTGACATACTCTGGACATGATGCTGCCTCTACAAGCCTGTTGGCCGGCTCGCACCGACCGGTTTACCCTGCCAACCCTCGGCAAGGACACGGAAAATACACGGGGGACCCCGTAAAGAGGCGCGTTTTATACCAGAGCACGGCCCCAAAATCAAATTTCGCAGCAAAAATCTTGTTACAACAGCCCTCTTTCCGCCATCGACACCGCGCAACCGGCCCCCACCACGATGTGATCCAGCACCCTGGTGTCCACCAAGGCCAGCGCCTCCTTGAGACGGCGGGTGATGACGGCGTCGTCACGGCTCGGCTCGGCCACTCCGGACGGGTGATTATGGGCAAAGATCAACGCCGATGCATTGTGGTGCAGGGCCCGGCGCACCACTTCGCGCGGGTAGACACTGGCGCCATCGATGGTGCCGAAGAACATCTCCTCGCTGGCGATCAGCCGGTGCTGGCTGTCGAGAAACAGGGCGACAAACACTTCCTGGCGGCGTCCGGCGAGAACCGCCTGCACATACCGGATCACCGTGGCGGGCTCGGTAAACACCGAATCCCTGCGCAGTTGTTCACCCAGGTGGCGACGGGCGAGTTCCATCACCGCCTGCAACTGGGCATATTTCGCTTCGCCGAGCCCCCGGGTGGCGCAGAACGCCCCGGCGTCGGCGGCGAGCAACATGCCCAGACCGCCGAACCGGCTGATCAGTTGCCGCGCCAGATCCACCGCCGACAGGCCGCGAATCCCGGTGCGCAAAAAGATCGCCAGCAACTCGGCGTCGGAAAGCGATGCGGCTCCCCGCGCGAGCAGTTTTTCCCGCGGGCGCTCCCCCTCGGGCCAATCCTTGATTCCCATATGATCTGATCTCCAACAGTCCTTGTCTTCGAAAAATGCGGGCGCGGTGGTATCTTAGCGCCTCACCGCAGTTTAAGGCAGTCTATTATGGGTTCACTGGCCAACAAACGAATCCTGCTCGGGGTCACCGGTGGTATCGCCGCCTACAAAAGTGCCGACCTGGTGCGGCGCCTCCAGGATGCCGGCGCCACGGTACGGGTGGCGATGACGCCGGCGGCAACCGAATTCATCACCCCGCTGACCTTCCAGGCCCTGTCCGGCAACCCTGTCCATTGCGATCTTCTCGATCCCGCCGCCGAGGCGGCGATGGGCCATATCGAACTGGCGCGCTGGGCCGAGTTGATGATCATCGCCCCCGCCACCGCCGACTTCCTCGCCAAGCTGGCCTGCGGTGTGGCCGACAATCTGCTGCTCGCCATCTGCCTGGCGACACCCGCCCCCATTGCGCTGGCGCCGGCCATGAACCAGGGCATGTGGAGCAAGGACAGCACGGCCCACAATCTGGCGCTGCTCCGCTCCCGGGGTTTCGCGATCCTCGGGCCCGACGCCGGCAGCCAGGCCTGCGGCGATATCGGCCCCGGGCGCATGCTGGAACCGCTGGCAATCGTCGCCGCTGCCGAAGCCCTGCTGAGTTCCGGCGTTCTGAGCGGCAGGAAAGTGGTGATCACCGCCGGCCCCACCCGGGAAGCCATAGATCCGGTGCGCTATATCTCCAACCACAGCTCCGGCAAGATGGGTTACGCCCTGGCCCGGGCCGCCGCCGAAGCAGGGGCCGAGACCTGGCTGATCAGCGGCCCCACCAGCCTGCCCACCCCCGACCGGGTGCGCCGGGTGGACGTCGTCTCGGCACAGGAGATGCTGGACGCCACCCTGGCGGCGGTGGCGGAGTGCGATCTGTTCATCGGCTCGGCCGCCGTCGCCGACTACAGGCCGCGGCTGAGCGCCACCCACAAGATCAAGAAAAATACCGAAACCATGACCATCGAGCTGGAGAAGAACCCGGATATCATCGCCGCGGTGTCGGCCCTGGCCAAGCGCCCGCTGACCGTGGGTTTTGCCGCGGAAACCCAGGACCTGGAAGCCCACGCCCGGGCCAAGCTCAGCGCCAAGCGCCTGGACGCGGTGATCGCCAACGACGTCTCCCGCAGTGATATCGGCTTCAACAGTGACGATAATCAGGTCCTTCTGGTCAATCGCGATGGCGCCGAACTGTTGCCCATCATGGACAAAAACCAACTGGCGCGAGAACTGATCAAGCGCCTTGCCGTGTGGCTCTAGTTTCCTCGTATCCCCCGATGCACCACCCACTGAACAGAGACCACGGAAAGGACAGCAACCATTGAAACAGGGATTACTGGCGAACGCCCCCCACCTGCCCCGCTGGTGCATCGGCGCGCTGCTGCTGATACTCTTCGCAGCCACCATCGCCACCCCGCTGCTGCGAGCGCGACTCGTCGATGCCCCGCTGCGGGCCGCCCTGGACGACACCCTGGCGGCCAGGGCGGCCGGTTACGCCGGCCGGGTCGACGCCTACATCGGCGCCGAGCTGGCCATCCTCGACCAGTTGGCCGCTGACGACGACGCCGTCGCCGCCCTGCGCGCGGCGCCGTCCCCGGCGGCCGGCGCCGACCGCCGCGAGCAGTGGCAGGCCAGTGTCCGCCAACAGCACGCCAGCGTCGGCGAACTCTTTCTGCTCGGCACCACCCCGGACAACTTTCCACTCAAGGGCAACTATCTCGCCGAGGCGCTCTACGAGCAGGCCATCGCCGGCGCCTCGCCACCGCCCCGAGCGGCACTGGTCGACCAGTGGGATATTTTCATCGCCCGCCCGGTGACGACAGACGGCACCGTCGCCGGCGCCCTGCTGGCGCGGATACCACTGGCCCCGCTGCGCGACGGCATTCACCGCCTCAGCGACGGCCGCGATCACATCGCCCTGCGGCAACGAGTGGAGAGTGGCAAGACCGGCGAGCTGTTGGCCCTGGGCCCGGCCCCGGTTGACGGCGCCACGGCCGCTCACGGCACGGCGGTGCCCAACTGGTTCATCCAGGTGGACGCCACGGCGCCCCTGATCGCGGCGATCCCGCGGCCGAAGGCCCTGGCCAGCGCGGCGCTGATCGGGCTGTGGAGCCTGGCCCTGCTGCTTGCCGCGCTGCTGCTCAAATTCAACCTGCGGATCCGCCAGCAGGGGAACTCCGGCCACAAGGCCCGCCTCGACCCCCGCGATGACCTGTTTACCGAGCACTTTATCCGCGAGGCCACCAGCTATCTCGATCCGCTGCCCTCGGTCGCCGCCAATCGCGGCCGCCTGAAACCCGACTATCGCTACCCGCGCCGGGTATTCCGCAACTACGACATTCGCGGCAAGGCCGGCAGCGAAATCACCGGGGAATTCGCCGACGCTCTCGGCAGAGTGCTCGGCACCCTGGCCCTCGAGCGGGGCGAGGATACCCTGGTGGTGGCCACCGATGGCCGCATCTCCAGCCCCCTGCTCGGCGCCGCGCTGATCCGCGGCATCCTCGCCAGTGGCTGCGACGTCATCAACATCGGCATGGTGCCGACCCCGGTGCTCAACTTCGCGCTGCAACAACTCGCCGAATCCTGCTCCGGGGTCATGGTGACCGCGAGCCACAATCCCGTCCAGGACAACGGTTTCAAGATCATCTTCGACAACCATGTGCTGAGCAGCGCCGAAATCCTCGATCTCCATGACCGCATGGAAGACCAGCTCTGGCTGAGCGGCGATGGGCAGGAAACCCGCACCGGCGTCACCGAGGCCTATCTGGATGCGCTGATCAGGGATATCCGGCCGCTCGCCGGAGCCAGGGTGGTGGTCGACTGCGGCAACGGTGTCACCAGCCTGGTGGCCGCCGAACTGTTCCGTCGCCTCGGGTGCACCGTGATCGAGCTGTTCTGCACCGTCGACGGCAACTTTCCCAACCACCCCCCCGATCCCACCATCAGCGCCAACCTCAGCGACCTGATCGCCACCGTCCATCGCGAAGGGGCCGATCTCGGCGTTGCCTTCGACGGCGATGGCGACCGCCTGGTGGCGGTTGCCGGCAGCGGCCGCATCGTGTGGCCCGACGAGTTGATGATGATCTTCGTCAAGGACATACTGATGCGCCACCCGGGCGCCGACGTGGTGTTCGATGTCAAATGCTCGCGCCGCCTGCCCGACCTGGTGCGCAGCCTCGGCGGCAACCCGGTGATGTGGAAGACCGGCCACGCCCATATGCGCAACAAGATCGCCGAAAGCGGCGCGCCGGTGGGCGGCGAGTTCAGCGGGCACCTGTTCTTCAACGACCGCTGGTACGGCTTTGACGACGGCCTCTACGCCGCGGCGCGACTGCTGGAAATCCTGACCGTCAGCGAGCAGACACTCGACAGCCTGATGGCGTCCTTCCCCACTTACATCACCACCGCCGAGATCAAGGTCGCCGTCGATGACGAGGCGAAATTCGCGTTTGTCGAAGCCCTGCGCCTGGCCGGCGACTTTGCCGGGGGCACAGCGGTTGCCATCGATGGCATTCGGGTAGAATATCCCGATGGCTGGGGGCTGATCCGGGCATCCAACACTTCCCCGGCACTGACCCTGCGTTTTGAAGCCGACAACCAGGCCGCCCTCGAGCGCATCCAGGCCACCTTCAGGACACAGCTGCTCAAGCTCGATCACCATCTGGCCCTGGATTTCTAGGGCCTGTCGCCACTATTTGTTGAGGAAAACCATCAGCCATGTCCCTGTCCCGTACCGATGCCATCAACACCGCAGGCGTGCTCACCGAGGCCCTGCCCTATATCCAGCGCTTCACCGGCAAGACCATCGTCGTCAAGTTCGGCGGCAATGCCATGGAGGGCGATGAACTGAAGAAAAGCTTTGCCCGCGATATCGTGCTGATGAAGCTGGTGGGCATGAACCCGGTGGTGATCCACGGCGGCGGACCGCAGATCGGCGAACTGCTCAAGGCCCTGGACATCCAGTCGGAATTCGTCGACGGCATGCGCGTCACCGACAGCCGCACCATGGATGTGGTGGAAATGGTGCTCGGCGCCTCGGTCAACAAGGAAATCGTCAGCATGATCAACCACGCCGGCGGCAAGGCCATCGGTATCACCGGCAAGGACGGCCAGCTGATCATGGCGAAAAAGCTCCACATCACCCGCAACAACCCGGCGCTCGAGGTCCCGGAAATCATCGATATCGGCCAGGTCGGGGAGGTCGAGCATATCAACGTGGAAGTGATCGACATGCTGGTCAACAGCGACTTCATCCCGGTCATCGCTCCCATCGGGGTCGACCGCCAGGGCCAGTCCTACAACATCAATGCCGACCTGGTGGCTGGCAAGATCGCCGAGTACCTCAAGGCGGAGAAGCTCATGCTGCTCACCAACGTCGAGGGTCTGAAGGACAAGGAGGGCAACATCCTCACCGGCCTGTCGACGGAGCAGGTCGACGGCCTGATCGCCGACGGCACCATCTACGGCGGCATGCTGCCCAAGATCGCCTGCGCTCTCGACGCCGTCAAGGGTGGCGTGCACAGCGCCCACATCATCGACGGCCGGGTGAGCCACGCGGTGCTGCTCGAAATCTTCACCGATGACGGCGTCGGCACCCTGATCACCAATCAGGCCTGAGCGGCGTCATTCATCGGTTGCGGGGTTCGCCGGCCCGCCCTCTCCATCCTGGTCGGCGGCCTCGGCCGCTCCCGCCAGGGCGCTGTCGCCCTTGAGCTCCACCAGCCGCCGGGCATAGTCCTGGTATTTCTCAGTGAGCTCGCGGTGCTGCGCGCGGCGCTCCGCCAGCAATCGGGCGGCGGTTTCTTCCTGCTCCCGCAACCCGACGAGCATCGCCTCGGTGGCTCGCGGCGGCGCGCTGCCGCTGGCCTGCTGGCTCGCCGCCCGCTCCCGCAACTGATGGAAGCGGCGCTGGTACTCGGCAATATTGTTGGTCAGGATTTCGATTTCCCGGGTGAGCAGGGCCAACTGCCGATCCCGGGCATTGTGCACATCGTGCACCGTGGAATAACTGCGCAGGATAAACTGGTCGAGGCGTTGCTGCTGTTGCCGCCGACCCTCCTCAGCCTGGGACGGCAACGCGTCGGAAGGCGGCACGGTTTCGACGACCCGGCCTTCCGGGGTGATGACTTCATAACCCTTGGCAGCGAACTCCGGAGGAATCGAAAAGTCTATGACCACGATATTGTCAGCGTTGCGGTAGCGATACAGGGTATCATTGGCTGCGACCGCCCCCGGTCCGAGGGCCGCCGACAAGGCCAGCAGCACGGCCAGGGAGCGTCGCCACCGGCTCGCCATTCAAACTCCGTAGCGGGAGCGGTAATCGCGAATGGCCGCCACCGTGTCCCCCTGGCCGCCCTGATTCTCCAGGTAGCCGATGACGTGGTCGATGGTGATGATGCTGGTGACGGGAATAGCGTAGTCCCGTTCCACCTCCTGTATGGCCGAGAGGGATTCCCGGCCGCGCTCACGGCGGTCGAGGCCGATCACCACACCGGCGGCCCGGGCTCCGGCCTGCTCGATGATGGTCATCACCTCGCGGATTGCGGTGCCGGCGGTGATTACATCGTCGATGATCAGGGCGCGGCCGCGCAACGGTGCGCCCACCAGGCTGCCGCCTTCGCCGTGGTCCTTGGCTTCCTTGCGATTGAAACAGTAGGGCACGTTGCGGCCGTGGTGGTCGGCGAGGGCGATGGCTGTGGCCGCCACCAGGGGAATGCCCTTGTAGGCCGGACCGAAGAGCATGTCGAAGTCGATCCCGGCGTTGACAATGGCCGCCGCGTAACAGCGGCCGAGTACGGCGAGCGCCGCGCCGTCGCAAAACAGCCCGGCGTTGAAGAAATAAGGACTGACACGTCCGGATTTAAGAGTAAAGCTGCCAAACCTGAGGGCTCGTTCGCCAAGGGCCAGATCGACGAACAACTGCTGGTAATCGTCCATTAACTCTCCCAATAGGGGCAATAGGAACAAGGTTCCTTTTTTTATAACCAAGGTCTCGGTATCATACACGCCGAGTAACATAGGGGCGACCATGAGAATCATCAGTCTTTCCGTCGACGGGATCTTCCAATCATCCCATCGCGGCCTGTACGACTGGCTGGCAAGCCAGGATGCGGATGTTATCTGTCTGCAGGATCTACGTGCCCAGGAGCCGGAAATCGCTGACCGCGAAGAGTTTTCCCTGGACGGCTACTTTTCCTACTTTTTCGATTCACCCAAACCTCACGTCAACGGTGTCGCCATCTACACCCGCCAGGCGCCCAAAGCCATCGTATTCGGCTTTGGCCTGCCCTGCGGCATCGACATGGATGGCCGTTACCTGCAAGCGGATTTCGACAACATCAGCATCGGTTCGCTGCTGGCGCCCGCCGCTGTCGCCGGCGAGCAGGACCAGCGCCAGAAGGATCAGTTCTTCCAGGAATTGCAGGCCCATCTCGAGAAGATCACCCGCAAGAAGCGCCGCTATATCATTTGCGGCAACTGGCAGATCGCCCACACCGATACCGATGTGAAGAACCCCGGCGCCCATCTCGGTGAATCCGGATTCCTGCCCCATGAGCGCCAGTGGCTCGACCAGCTGTACCGCGAAGTCGGCTACGCCGACGCGTTCCGCCGCGGCAACACCGATGACGACGAGTTCAGCTGGTGGCCTGCCGGGGTGCTGGAGCGCGGCGACGGCTGGCGCACCGATCTCCAGGTGGTCTCCAAGGACCTGGCCCGCACCGTCGAATACGCGGTGATGTACAAGGCCAACTCCTTCTCCAGCCATACACCGGTGATCGTCGACTACGACATCGATCAGCTGTAAGGCGGCCGAAGCCGGAGCAACGAACCCCGCCAGGCGGGGTTTTCACTGTGCGGCCGTCAGCGCTGCGGCTGGGCGAGGGCCATTTTCTGGACCTTCACCAGATCGGCAATGCCCCGTTTGGCAAGCGCCATCATCGCGGCGAACTCTTCTTCGCTGAACGGTGCGCCCTCCGCCGTCCCCTGCACCTCGATAAAGCCACCGCTGCTGTTCATGACCACGTTCATATCGGTCTCGGCATTGGAATCCTCGATGTAATCGAGATCGAGCACCGGCATCCCCTTGTAGATCCCCACCGACACCGAGGCCACCATGTACTGCAACGGCTCGGCCTTGAACGGCTTCCGCGCTCCAATGGTGGCCAGCGCATCGGCCAGCGCGACACAGGCGCCGGTAATGGAGGCGGTGCGGGTACCACCGTCGGCCTGGATCACGTCGCAATCCACGGTGATGGTGTTCTCGCCCAGCGCGGAGAGGTTGATTGCCGAGCGCAGCGAGCGGCCGATCAAGCGCTGGATTTCGAGCGTCCTGCCCCCCTGCTTGCCCCGCGATGCCTCCCTCGCCATGCGTTCACCGGTGGAGCGTGGCAACATGCCGTATTCCGCCGTCACCCAGCCCTGCCCGGTGCCGCGCAGAAACCGCGGCACCGACCCCTCGACACTGGCGGTACAGATCACCTTGGTGTCACCAAATTCGATCAGCACCGAGCCCTCGGCATGCTTGGTGTAGTTGCGGATGATGCGGACGGGGCGGAGCTGTTCGGCGCGGCGGCCACTGGGGCGGGTCATGGAGTGTTCCTGAGGACGGATTTTGGTCGCCATTGTACCCAATCTACCCGTTGATCGGCGCATCACTCTGTTAAGATCGACCTCCCGCCCATCGCTCGAGGCCCACCATGCCCCACAGTATGACCGCCTTCGCCCGCGTCACCCACCAGGATGACTGGGGCACCCTGACCTGGGAGATACGCTCAGTCAATCACCGCTACCTCGAAGCTGGATTCCGCATCCCCGAAACCCTGCGCGACCTGGAAACGGCATTGCGGGACAACGCCCGCCAGCAACTCGCCCGGGGCAAGCTGGAATGCATCCTGCAACTGGCGCTCGACAGCGACCGCCAGGGCACGGCCATCAACACCGCCAAGGCCCGGCAGTATATCGACGCCGCCGCCCGGATCGCCGAGTTGATGCCGGAGGCGGCGGCGATCTCGCCTCTCGACATTCTCGATCGCCCGGGAGTGCTGGAAGAGCGCAGCATCGACAGCGACGCCCTCAAGGCCTGTGCCCACAGCCTCTTCGTCACGGCGATCGGCCAACTGATCGCCAACCGCGCCCTCGAAGGCGGCAAACTCGCCGACTTCATTCGCCAGCGCCTTGCCGCCATCCGCATAGAAACGGCAAAGGTCCGCGCCGCCCTGCCTGTGATCCTCGACGCCCAGCGGCGCAAACTGACGGAACGCGTCGCGGAACTGCAGCTCGACCTCGACCCTGAAAGGCTCGAACAGGAAATCGTCATCATCGCGCAGAAGGCGGATATCGCCGAAGAACTCGACCGCCTCGACGCCCACCTCGGCGAAATCGAGCGGGTATTGGACAGCCGCGAGCCCATTGGCCGCCGCCTCGACTTCCTGATGCAGGAACTCAACCGCGAGGCCAACACCCTGTCGTCGAAGTCCATCGCCCTCGATACCACCCTGTCGGCGGTGGAGTTGAAGGTGCTGATCGAACAGATGCGGGAGCAGATCCAGAATATCGAATAGTTTTCCCAGCCATCCAGCAACATCCGTTAAGCCCTGATTTTTCAGGGCTTTTTTATTTTTTGCGTCCAGGGAGGGTTGCAGTTTTCCACTTCTATCCGACGATAAATGGTGGGCAGAATGGTGGGCAGTCCCTCCATTTTGGTTCCATAAGCAGTTTGTGGTGGGCAAATTGGTGGGCAGTTAAACACGCCAATTTTGCATTTATCTCACCACTGCAAGCACTTAGCTACAGGTTCAATAAGCAAATCACTGGTGGGCAGTGAGCTCTGCCCACCAGGCTTTTTTCACAACTATGGAGTGGATATGGGAAAACTGACTGCAAAACAAGTACTTGCATTCACCAAGGCAGAGCCTAAGAAGTACGCTGACGGCGAAGGGCTGTATTTTTGTGTACGCAAGCAAGGTGCGCCCTACTGGATGATCCGCTACACCACCGCAGACAAGCGACGCGAGGCGACCCTTGGACAGTTCCCCTCGATGTCACTGGCCGATGCCCGGATCGCAGCCGCCTGTTTCAGGAAGGAAGTACGTGAAGGCATCGATCCATTGACGGAGAAACGGAAAGTTAAACTTCCCGAAATCGAGACCGTTGATCAGCTATTCCACGACTGGTATCGCACTGATCTGTGCCGCCGCCTGAAGCACCCCAAGATCCCTTATCGCATTTTCACCAAAGAGATCAGCCCGGTGATCGGGCTCAAAGGGATCCAGGAAGTCACCGCACGCGATGTGCGCGAGGTGTTGGAACGCATCCGCGAGAGCAACCGGCCTACCATAGCCAACGATACCTTGATGTATATGAAGCAGTTGTTCCGCCACGCCATCAAGCTGGACTTAACCCTGAACAACCCAGCGGCGGCATTCAATGTAGACGATGCCGGTGGCGTCGAGTCCAGTAAAGACAGGACGCTGACCAAAGAAGAAATCATCCACGCCTTTTCCGTGTTCCAAACCCATATCAGCAGCTTTGGCCGCGACAACTACCTGGCTTGCTGTTTGTTTTTGGTGCTGGGCGTGCGCAAAAGTGAGCTGTGCGAAGCACTATGGCGAGAGTTCGACCTGGATGCCTCTGTCTGGGACCTGCCCGGGGAACGTAGCAAAACCGGTGTGCCAATCAGCATTCCCTTGCCTCGCCAAGCGGTAGCCTGGCTGCAAGAACTACGGATCCGCGCCTGCGGTTCGCCTTATGTTTTTCCCGCACGCCGGGCCAGCAACCGGCCACATATGGGGCCGGATACGCTCAATCGTGCCATTTCAAAGCTGTTTGGCCGGGAACCAGGGCGTAAAAAACAGCCACTCAACAGAATGGGCAAGCTGGAACATTTCACCGTGCACGACTTGCGTCGCACCTTTCGCAGCCTGGCCGCTGCTGAAGGCATTTCCGGCCATGTCGCCGAACGCTGCCTCAACCACAAGCTAAAAGGCGTCGAAGGCATTTACGACCGACACGATTACTTTGTCGAGCGCCAAATCGCCCATCAAAAAGTGGCGGATGAAGTCGAACCATTGGTAACGTTTCAGGAGGCAAGATGATCCACTTGCAAGGAATGCGAGCCTATCCGAAATTTTGTGGGTGAGGCATATTATGCGAGGTAAACAGCATGGATATGCCGATGAAGAAGAAACGTACGATTGCCGCTCAGGCGGCTGCGCGAGGGCCACTGCCTGAGCTGCCCCATGAGTTACTCGATGAGCTGGTCAAGGGGCCGATGACACCGGTCGAGGTTCAGGATCTGATGTTGGCCTTTAACAAGGCGATTATCGAGCGGGCTATGGGCGCCGAGATGAACATGCACCTGGGCTACCGGCCCGGCCAGGCCAAGCCGCCCGAGCAGGCTAACGAGCGCAACGGCGCCAGCGGCAAGACGATCATTACGGATCGTGGCCCGGTACGCGTGGATCTGCCTCGTGACCGCGACGGCAGCTTCGAGCCAATCTTGATTCCTAAGCACGAGCGGCGCTTTACCGGTTTTGATGAACGCATTATCGCCATGTACGCCCGAGGCATGAGCGTGCGCGAGATTCAGGCCTTTCTGGCCGAGAGCTATGGGACCGAGGTCTCGCCGGACTTTATCAGCTCAGTGACTGACGAAGTCATGGCCGAGGCGATGGCCTGGCAGAGTCGCCCATTGGAAGTGATGTATCCGGTCGTGTTCTTCGATGCACTACGGGTCAAGATCCGCAGCGACGGCGTGGTCAGCAATAAGGCCGTATACCTGGCCCTGGGTATCCAGGCAGATGGCCAACGCGATGTGCTGGGCTTGTGGATCGAGCAGACCGAGGGGGCCAAGTTCTGGCTCAAGGTCTTCAATGAGCTCAAGACCCGAGGCTGCCAGGATATTCTAATCGCCGTAGTTGACGGTTTAAAGGGCCTGCCCGACGCCATCAATACGGTCTTTCCCCAGACCACGGTACAGACCTGCATCGTGCATCTGATTCGGAACAGCCTGGATTATGCGGGCTGGAAGGATCGCAAAGCTGTCGCCCAGGCACTGCGCCCGATCTATGGCGCGGCCAGCGAGCACGAGGCGCTGCAAGCTTTGCAAGCCTTCGCAGACAGCGCATGGGGGCACAAATATCCCACGATTGTCGCCGCCTGGGAGCGAGCTTGGGAATACGTGATTCCGTTCTTTGTGTTCGCGCCCGATATCCGGCGGGTCATCTACACCACCAACGCCATTGAGAGCCTTAACATGCAATTGCGTAAAATCATTAAAACGCGAGGGCACTTCCCGAACGACGAGGCGGCTATCAAGCTGTTGTGGTTAGCGCTACGCAACGTGCTGAACAAGTCGGTACGCGCTGCCTTCGACTGGAAATCGGCCATGAATCAGTTTGCCATTATGTTCGGCGACCGATTCACTCAGGCAAGGGGATAAAAGTTGTTCAACCGCCTTGCCCACAAAAATACGGATACTCCCCGCGTGCCCTTCTCGGTCTTCATAGCTACTCCCAACAATAAGCAAAGTACTATCGGTCAAGTCAGCTTCAACTGTGCCGTAGAGATAGGTCATACGGTCATCGATGTTGTCTATGAATGATTCGCCTTCCCGATACGAAGCCACTAGGCGGCCACGCAGACGGTTGTCGAAAGCAATAGGGGCACCGGCATCGACAGTGCCTTGGTAGCGGTCCCAGCTGCCCCCGGTCACGTCCACCACAAGTCCTGGCTCTAACGGAGCCCTTTTCCTGACCAGGTTCACCACCCCGCTGGGTTCGCCATTACTTGAGAGCAGCCCACTCGATCCTCGCAGCACCTCCACGCGTTCAAAGGCGAGCAGGTTAGGGTCGTACCCCTCGCTATTAATGGCTGTGGCGGCTGCCGATCCATCAATTTGTGTGTTGGTCAACTGAAATCCGCGGGAAAAGAACTGGTAATTATGCGAACCGAAAAAGCCGGGTTGCGCGGTGATGCCCGGAACTTGTCCAAGTACCTCGGCGACGCTTTCAAGCTTCTGATCTTCGATACGTTGCCGGGTCATAACCCACACCAGCTGCGGGATGTCTCGTGCGGAGCGGGCTTTGCCGGTAGAGATCCCTAGTTGCGTATAGGAACCTGTTCCCTCAGTACCACTTCCCAAAATCCCGTCCCGTACCTGTACAGTCGGCAGCACCGTACTCCCATCCCCACCAACCTTCTCCAGCACATAAACCCCATCCCCTCGCGATGCCGCCATCAGCCCGGAGTTTTGCAGCAATACCACAAAGCCGTCACTGACGGTGTAATGCCCCTCAAGTCCTGCGGTATTCAGCCCCGTGGTCAGCGCCGGGTCGAACTGGATGGTGACGCCGGCGGCGGCTCCGAACTGGTTGAGGGCCGGGGCCAGGGGCCCGGCGGCGATCCGGTAGCTGGTCTGCGCCAGTGCGCTGGTGGAGCTGCCCGGCGCTTGAGCCATGGCGGGCGCTGGCAGCGCGAGGGGGATGGCGGATAGCAGGCAGGCTAGCAGCAGGCGATTCAGGGGAATTCCGGCGGACGGGTGAAGTGCGAGGGTGCGGCTTGGATTTGCCTGCCGGTGCAAGGGGGTTGTCATTGGATATTGGCCTCTTCGTCGGTGAATGTGTCATTAGCTATGACTGACGAGTGCCAAAAAGGGGACACAAACAGTTACGATTCGCGATAGGCGATGCTCACCCAGTAGCGGGTCAGGTAGCTGACGTCCACCGGCAGGGTGGCGGGCAGGGCGCGGATGATGGCGTCGGTGTTGTCGAGGCGGAAGGCGCCGTTGATGCGCAACTCGGCGGCGCGGGGGTCGCAGCGCAGGATGCCGCTGCGGTAGCGGGAGAGTTCGTCGATGAAATCGCCGAAGCGCATGTCGTCGGCGATCAGCAGGCCCCGGGACCAGGGCGGCTCGGCATCGCCAAGCGCGGTGGCGGGGGCGATATCTGAGCGGCTGAACCGCACCTGCTGGCCCGCTTGCAGCAACAGCGTTTCGCCGCTGGCGGCGGGGGTGATTGTTACCGCGCCGTCGAACACCGCGAGATGGGTTGGGCCGTCTTTCTCCAGGGTTTTGACGGTGAAGCGGGTGCCGAGGGCTTCGAGCATTCCCTGTTCGGTGGCTACCCGGAAGGGGCGTCTGGTGGCGTGCCCGGGGTCGTTGCCGGTGTCCACCAGGATTTCCCCCCGGTGCAAACGGATAAGGCGCTGGTCGGCGGTGAAGCGCACGTCGACGAGGCTGGCGGTGTTGATGGACAGCCGGGTGCCGTCCGCCAGCGCCACCTGCCGTTGTTCGCCGGGGCCGGTGTGGTGGTCTGTGGTCCAGCGCTGCCAGGGCTGCCGGTCGTGGAGCAGGTAGCCGGTGGCCGGCACGGCGATCAGCAGGGTGAGGATTTTGAGGGCCTGGCGGCGGCTGATCCTGGGCGCGGGTGCACGGTTGAGGGCGGCCGTGGCGATGGGGGCGGGCAGCAGGCCGAGCTTGCGTTGCAGTGACTGGCCCCGCTGCCAGGCCTGCTCATGGCGGGGATCGGCGCTGCGCCATTGGGCGCAGTCTAGGCTGTCCTGCTCGGTGGCCTCGCCACTGTGCAGCAGTGCAAGCCAGTGGGCGGCGGCGCGGGCGATGTCCTGGCTGATGGACTGGGTGTTGTCGGGCTGGCTGTTGCCGGGTTGGTGTTTGCCGGGTTGGTGTTTGCCGGTCATGGCTCAGTCGGCCATATGGAGGATGCAGGCCTCGAACGCCATGGCCATATGGCGCTTGACGGTGCGCTCGCAGATATTCATGCGCAGGGCGATCTGCTTGTAGGTGAGCCCTTCGAGCTGGGACAGCAGGAAGGCGCTGCGCACTGCGGGCTTGAGCCGGTAGAGCAGGGCATCGATCTCGTCGAGCGCTTCGCGGATGATCAATTGATCCTGCGGCGAGGGGGCAACCGCTTCGGGCTGTTGGGCGAGGATGTCGAGCCAGGCCCGTTCCAGTGACTGGCGGCGAAACAGGTCGTGCATCAGCCGCGACGCCACGGTGATCAGGTAGGCCCTGGGCCTGTCGAACTCCGGCAACTGACCGCTCTTGTGGCGGGCCAGCAGAACCCGGAGGAAGGTGTCCTGGGCGATATCCGCGGCTTGGGCAGAGCAGCCCAGTTTTTTGCCCAGCCAGCCGGACAGCCAGCGGTGGTGGTCGTTGTACAGTGACGCCACCGGGTCGTGCGGTGCGGAGTCTCCAGTTGGCATTGATCCCTCGGCCTGCGGTTGATTCGATAATGGTTCTCATTTTATGGGAGGCCCGCCTTCGAATTCAAGGGGCCGAGGCAGCCGGCCGGCGCCGGCGGTCGGGTATCGTCCAGCCGGAATCCGCAAGCTGTTGAAAACGAGAAAACTTCTTTTTGGAAAACACCATTTTTATCGCTTATAAGAGCAATTTCCCGTCTAAAAGACAGCCTTGTTAACGATCCATCGAATTTTTATTAACTGATTGATTTTGCTGTAAAAATTATCTGCTGTCATTGTTTCTTCATGTTCCGCCGCTAACCTGCCTTCCAAATCGATCGCGGGGAGAAGCAGCAATGAAGTGGCTCGACAACCTGACCGTCAAACGCAGCTGGGACGGCGTTTTGCTGGGTTTCAGTCTGATGATCCTGTGCCTGGGTGGTGTCAGCCTCTATGCCTCTCATTTCAGCCGTGACGCTTTCGCCACTCTTGACCGCATCCACGTTTGCCAGACCAGCGCCTTGCACCGTGTCTACATCGATCTGTTGCAGGCCCAGGTGGCCATGGACAGGGCCGCGGAGCTGGTGCGGATACCGTCGTTTGACGAGCCGGAGCCGGTGATCGCCGACGCCGAAGCACTGCTGGAAAACGCCCGCGAGGCGTTTCAAGTATTTCTGGAGGTGCCCGCGGACCAACGGCAACAGGCCGACATCGATGGACTGTCCGAGGCGCTGCATTCGCTGCTGAACGTGGGACTCGGCCTGCAGCTGGCGGTGCTCAAGGATGGCGATTTCGCCAGCTACCGCTCGGGTCGTGGGCGGGTCAACGATATGAACAAGGCGTTCGTTACCCGCGCCGACCAGTTTCTGGAAAACGCCGAAGCGCAATCACAACAGCTCAGCCATCGTTTCGACCAGGTAGTGCAGCAGACCAACGGGGTGCTGGCGCTGATCATTCTGGCGGCGCTGGCCCTGGTGTTGGTGGTGCGCTGGGGCATCACCGTCAACGTGATCCGCCCTTTGCAGCGGATCCTGGGGCATTTCCGAACCCTTGCGGCGGGTGATCTGTCGGTGCCCTTGGCACAACACGGCAACAACGAGATCGGACGCCTTTACCTGGGCGTGGAGCAACTGCGCAACGGGCTGGCGACCATCGTCGGCCAGGTCCGCAGCGGCTGTGAAACCATCCACGCCGGCACCGCGAACATCGCTCGCGGCAACGGCGATCTGTCCTCCCGCTTCGAACAGCTCGCGGCGTCCCTGGAACAGACGTCGGCCAGCATGGAAGAACTCACCGCCACCGTGCACCGCAACGACGAACACGCTTGCCAGGGACGCGAACTGGCACTGGGTGCGCGGCGAGTGGCGAATCACGGCGGTGACGTGGTGAACGGCGTGGTGAATAGCATGGCCCGCATCCGCACCGGCTCCGAGCAGATCGCGAAAATCACCAGCGCGATTCAGGATATCGCTTTCCAGACCAATATCCTGGCCTTGAATGCCTCGGTGGAAGCCGCCCGGGCCGGCGCTCACGGCAAAGGATTTGCGGTGGTGGCCGAAGAAGTACGGAAACTGGCGCAACGCAGCGACAGTCTGGCGCGGGACATCAAGGCGCGGATCGGGAACGCGATGGATGACGTCAACGACGGCGCTGATCAGGTGGAAGAAGCGGGCGCCACCATGGCGCGGATCGTCGAGGCGGTGAGCCGGGTTTCGGACATCATGGAGCAAATCGCCGGCGCGTCCCGGGAACAGACCCTGGGGATTGAACAGGTGGGAGCCGCAGTGGTGCAGATGGACCAGGTCACTCAGCAGAACGTACAACTGGTCGCCGGCACCGCCACCAGCGCGGATGCGCTTGAGCGGCAGGCGGACGAACTGATGACCTCGGTGGATTCCTTCACATTGGCGAGGGAAGACGGTGCGGATTCAACTTTGTGCCAGTTCCCAGCGCCTCGCTCCAATGTCGCCCCGGCCCTGGCAGGTGTCTCCGATGGAGAGGCCATACTGTAGGAGAGCGCAACGTCTGGTTGCTGCCATCATGTGATGAGCTCGTTTAGGCCCAACCTCCAGCAGTTTGTAAAGGTCGTAAGGGTTAGTCTGAAAGGTCGAGCCGGCCATTAAAGGGTGTCCTTGAAGCTGAAATATAGCGTATAGGTGTCAGCTACGGCTGAGCTGACCGTAAGAGCAAGCAGTATTGATAGTAGAGTCATCATATTTTTGCCTAACGTCTGAGCTCAGGCTGCCGCCCGTCAGGGCGGTCGCGCCTGCAGCGAATGGCTAGAGGAGATTGGGACATCCACAAACTTGACAATGCCAAAAGGCTTTGTCACTGTAAACATACCCTGCCAACCGTTCACGGAGGAACCATGACCAAGCCAAGGAAGGCACTGATTTCCCTTGAAGACACTCCCTGCTATCACTGCGTATCCCGCTGTGTGCGGCGGGCGTTCCTGTGCGGTTTGGGAAAGGGCTACAACTTCGAACACCGTCGGGGCTGGATCGTCCAGCGCATCAAACAGTTGGCTGCCGTATTTAGCATCGATATTGCCGCCTATGCGGTGATGTCCAATCGTTACCATCTGGTGTTGCGTGTCGATTCAGCGTTGTGTGAAGGCTCGGGATGAGCTCATTCAGCGCTGGCGCTGGTTGTTTATTGGACCACCCCTGATGCAGCGCTATGTGTCCGGCCAAGGCCTATCGCCGGCAGAGTTGACAGTGGTAGATGAAATTGCCGAAATCTGGCGTCAGCGGCTCGGGGATATCAGCTGGTTTATGCGCTGCTTGAATACTGAAATAACGGAGGGCTTGACCACAGCTTCACAAATTATGGGTGTTCTTTTTTAGCCGCAAAAATAAAATGGTCACAGGTTAAGAAAAATTATTTTCGGTCACGAAATATTTATATCGAAACGTAATATCAGATAGGTTTTTTAGAGCATAACAATATTTCTTGGAGTGTTAATTGTTCTGTTACATTGGTTTCGTCAATCATGGATTAATGGATTAGAGATTGTATTTTTCAGGGATTTAAAGGATGTCCCTCTGCAAAGTTTTCTGCATTAAAATGCCTCCTTAGCCCCGTAGAAATTCGTCTTTAATTCCCAATGCTTGCCGGAACGCGTACCTTAATTTGACGCCGGGTTAATAAATATTTATTGGTGAATACAGGGGAATTCGTATGGTGCTTATCTATAAAGTGTTACTCATGGGGATGCTTTCTTTATCCGCTTTGTCTCACGCGCAGTTTATGCAAAGTCAGGTCCAAATAGGATTTGGGGCGGCAGTTAAGACTTCGGAAGTTGGCCAGCTACTTCATAGAAATACAGTCATACCTAAAGCTGCTTATATGTGGGCTTTTGGCCTTAATGTAACTTATCGCAGCTATGATGATACCGATGCGGATGAATTCATGGAAAACGTGAAATTAAACGCCGTAAAACTGTTTGAGAATGGGCTTGAAGCTCACCAAGTGCGTCTTAAAAAATTCCTTGAAACAGTTTCAGAAGAAGAGCTGATGGCAAGCCCAAAACTGCAAAGTCAAGCTCGATCTTTGCTCAATCATGAGCAGCAATTCAAGAATGCCCTTAAGGTGGCAAAGAGTGATCACCCGATGATCTATGCTCTGGAAGTGGTAGGGTATGCAGATGAAATTGAAGAAATTAAAGATGACGCGATGGTGAAGGGTTTTCTGGAGATCAATGGGAAAATGGATAAAAAATCCAAATTGGCACTGAAACCTAGCTCTTTTCGTAATGAATATCGAGATCCACTAATAAGTACTTTAGATTCGAAGAGCCTCTACTCTTTGGTAAGAGAAAGTGTTTTATCGGAATAATTATGGAAGGAAGCCATTTGCTAACAATTCAAGGAGTATTTAAATGAAAATTAATATCGATAAAAATTCAGCCATGACGTTTTTGTTATTTTCAGTATTGCTTGGAAAAGCTTCTGGATCATTGGCTACATTTTATCCTAATGTTGGAGATTTATATTATAATGGCCAATATTTTCTGAATGCATATCTCGTTTGGGATTCTCCAGGGCCTTGGCTATATCCCGACTCCGCATATGAACATGACTTGTCGATTGATGAAGGAATTTTTTTGTCGGGCTGCACGTCTTATACAAGCTTGCCTGACGGCTATGATGACTGCCCCACGGCGGGATGGTCAGACCCGCCTGGTTCGGCGACCTATAGTTTTGGGTCTTTCAGCGCCCAAGATATTGAAAGCGATAACCTTTATAGTGGAGGCTGGCTGTTCACTCTGCATGGGCCAACGATGTATAGTGGATTCGATCTCGCGGGGCAAGAAGCCGATAATAATTGTCCGCCAGGGATAAACCATGTATGGTGTATAGGCCTGATACAGCGGGATTCACGTTGGCGGGTTCTGCTCGATAACTATTATATGCACTGGCTTGGTATTCCCACCGTTCTTTATTACAATGTTCCGTAAGTAAAACAAGTTTGTGGGAGTCCCAGTCTCAATATTGAAAACTATCCAACATCGAACTTCTCTGTGCGGAGAGCTGACTATTATTAAGATAGTCAGCTCTTGAGTTGCTTCCTTTTCTAAAGAATGGATTACATGCCCTACGAGAAGGCTGGACAAAAATATGAAAAACCTGGTTCACTTCATTCTTTTTTGTTTCGCTACTACCTTTTTCAAAGTAGAAACAGACTCATCTTTGCCATCAATAAAATATTTTATTTCAACGAAATCTACTGAAGCATTTCGCGCACCAACAGTGAAGCTTAGCGACTGATAGCCACCTCTAGCCTTTAGAAATTCAATAATAGAGGATTTCCCAGAATTGTTTGCCCCCGTGATAATTGTTAAACCGCTCCCGGGTTGGTTATTTGGAGCAGAGAACTCCAAGCTTTGCTTTTGGCTGAATCCTCTAAATCCTGATATTTCTAGTTTCTCAAGTGGCATATTATTCCTTTGGCCCCTAACGCCTGAATTAAGCCGCGCCGCGACGCGGTGTCGGCTTGAATGAACTGTTAGGCCTACTCATTGGCGGGCAAGACCATGGGTATGCGGAACTGGATGCGGGACATGGATGTATTGGAGGCATCGCTCTTGCCCTGACTACCTAGCGCTACCGGACCTACCACCAAGCCAACTCCACCTTTAGTTTCAGTCCCCTGCGCAACAGAAACAGCAACGTCAAAGCTGATGCTTTGTACTACCTGGCGGTAGTTTTTTGCGTTGTCTGTCACCAAATACCCATAGACCTTTGGTAAGCGGTCTATAAACCCCACCTAAAATTGCTGCCGGGACTTCGCTACGCTCCAGACTTTTCAGATCTGGAGTATCCAATGAGCACCGAGTCAAATCCTACCAAAGCCCAGCTCTGGCAAGCACATTGAACCGCCCCGGGTTTCGCGGAGGCTTGGTGGTTTGAATCAGGCGGCTAGCGGTAGCTGTGTCTGACTCTGCTTGTATAGTGCCTCAAACTCTGCCGGCGGGATATTTCCGATGGGTTCCAGCAGGCGCTGGTGATTGAACCACGAGACCCATTTCAGGGTTTCCCATTCCAGCGACTCCACAGTTTTCCATGGCCCCAGCTTGTGAACCAATTCGGCCTTGTAGAGGCCATTGATGGTCTCGGCCAAGGCGTTGTCATAGCTGTCGCCGGTGCTGCCAACCGAGGGTTCAATGCCCGCCTCGCCGAGACGTTCGCTGTAGCGGATCGATAGATACTGCGAGCCCCTATCGCTGTGATGAACAAGCCGGTGTGGATCAGGGCGCCGGGCATGCAGTGCCTGCTCGAGCGCATCAAGGACGAACTCCGTGCGCATATGCCGACTGACGTGCCAGCCGACGATGAAACGCGAATACACATCAACGATGAACGCGACATAGGCGAAACCCTGCCAGGTCGAAACGAAGGTGAAGTCGGCGACCCAGAGCTGATTCGGTCGGTCAGCCGTGAAGCGGCGCTTTACCAAGTCGCGAGGGTTGGGAATGGCGGCATCCGGGTGCGTAGTTTTCACTGTCTTGCCCCGGATCACGCCATGAAGGCCCATCGCACGCATCAGCCGCTCCACCGTACAGCGGGCCACGGCAACCTCCTCGCGGTGCATCTGGCGCCAGACCTTGTCGGCACCATAGACCTCCCGGTTGGCTTGCCAGACGCGACGGATATTCGCCGAGAGGGATTCGTCCCGCTTGGCGCGAGCTGATCGCAGGTCGGGGTTGCGCTGGCGGGCTGCATGGCGACGATAGGCGGATGGGGCCACCTGCAGTGTACTGCAGAGGGGCTCGACCCCGAACCACTCTCGGTGTTCGTCGATGAAGCGCCAGATTACTTCAAACGGCGGTCGAGCTCCGCCTGGGCGAAAAAAGCGCTGGCCAGCTTGAGGATCTCGTTGGCGCGCTTGAGTTCGCGGACCTCGCGCTCCAGCTCCTTGACGCGAGCGTCAGCGGCCGGGCTGGTGGAAGCGGCGGGCGCTGAGGCTTTGCGAATCCAGTTGCTCAACGTCTGGGCTGTACAGCCGATCTTGCCGGCCACGGCCTCAATGGCGGCCCACTGGGAGTCGTGGGACTCCCGGACCTCGTAGACCATTCGGATGGCACGCTGACGAATTTCTGGGGAAAACTTGGGGGGCTTGCTCATAGTGGCTCCATTCTCTCAAAGGTTGGAGCCTCCGCGAAACCCGGGGCGGTTCACATTTTGCTGCTTGGAAGAGCAGTGGCTTATCGCAGGCTGAGTATTGCAAACAACATGACCTCAAGCTGTCGAACTTTACTTACTGGCGCAGCCGCGTTAACAAACCCCAGCGCAAGTTCATGCCGATTTCCGCTCCGACTGGAACGGATCGCCTCATCATGAGTTTACCCTGCGGTATTCGCCTTGAGCTTACTGCGCAAACATTGCCCGCCGTATTGCCCACCGTGCTTCGTGCATTGCAGGATGCCCGCTGATGCTACGTCCTCAGCCGAGCGTCCAGGCCTATTTGTACCTGGAGCCTGTGGATATGCGCAAGTCCATTGATGGGCTGGCCATACTCGTTGAGAGCGAGCTGGCGCTGTCACCGATGACGGAAGCGCTGTTTGTCTTCTGCAATCGGGGCCGCGACAAGATCAAAATCCTGTACTGGGAGCGTAACGGCTTTGTGCTCTGGTATAAACGCCTTGAGAAGCAGCGTTTCCGCTGGCCGCGCCAGTCCGATTTTAGCTACGAGCAGCGCGATGGCCGCGACCTGAATTACCTGCTCGACGGCTTTGATATCTGGCAGCAACGACCGCATCAAACCCTGCATTTTGACTCGGTCTCCTGAGTCGTCTCCAGTATAATATGGCGCCATGACGGCGCCCCTCACACAGTCCCTGCCAGACGATATCGATGCCTTGAAGGCCCTGCTTCTGAAGAAGGAGCAGCGTATTGATTTGCTTGAAGAGCAGATTCGTTTACTCAAGCAAAAGCGCTTTGGCGCCAGCAGTGAGAAGAGCGACCAGCAGGTTGAGTTGTTTGATGAAGCCGAACTGGGCGACGCTGAAGTGCAGCTGGCACCGCAAGAGGACGAACCGGTCGCTGTCGCCACTGCACCCACTGCCGTGTCAGCCCCAAAAGCCAAACGCGGCCGCAAGCCCCTGTGACCTGCCCGCCGATCTTCCCCGCGTGCGTATTGAGCACGACCTGCCTGACGCTGACAAAGTCTGTACCTGCGGTTGTCTGCGCGAGTGCATTGGCGAAGAGACCAGCGAACAACTGGACATCATTCCAGCCAAAGTGCAGGTGCTGGTTAATGTGCGTAAGAAATACGCCTGCAAGCAGTGTGAGGGTAGCGTCAGCACGGCACCACTTCCGCCGCAACCCATTCCCAAGAGCAACGCCAGTCCAGGCTTGCTGGCCCACATCGCCATTGCCAAATACCAGGATGCGTTGCCTCTGTATCGACAGGAAGCCATTCTGGGGCGCAGCGGTATCGATTTACCCCGTAACACCCTGGCGCTGTGGATGGTCAAGGCAGGCCAGCTGATACAGCCTCTGATTAATCTCTTGCAGGATCGTTTGCTGAGTTATCCGGTACTACAGTGCGATGAAACCACGGTGCAGGTACTCAAGGAGCCGGGCAAAGACCCAGAGAGCACCTCTTACATGTGGGTGCGGGTCGGCGGGCCACCCACGCAGGCTATCCGGCTTTACCATTACGCCGACAGTCGCCGGGGCGAGGTGGCCCGGCAACTGCTGACCGGCTATCAGGGCTATGTGCAGACCGATGACTACGTGGGGTACAACGGTGCCTGTGCGCAAACTGGCATTACCCAATTGGGCTGCTGGGCCCATGCCCGTCGCAAGTTTGTTGAGGCGCAAAAGGCCGCAGGCAAGCAGAAGAAAGCCGGTAAAGCCGATGTCGCGGTGAGCATGATTGCCAAGCTCTACGCGATAGAAAAGCGAGTGGAATCCATGGCCCCGGAGGCGCGCCATGCCCTGCGCCAGCAAGAGAGCCTTCCCCAGCTCCAGGCCATCCGCGCCTGGCTGGATAAAACCCTGCACACCACACTGCCCAAAGGCTTGCTGGGTAAAGCCCTGGGTTATCTTGATAAGAACTGGGACAAACTGACGGTCTATGCCAAGGATGGTCGGCTGACCATCGACAACAACCGGGCAGAGAACGCAATCCGCCCCTTCGTGGTGGGGCGGAAGAACTGGCTGTTCAGTGCCAGCGTCGCCGGTGCGGCCGCCAGTGCAAACCTGTACAGCTTGATTGAGACGGCCAAGGCCAATGGGCTGGAGCCCTATACCTACCTGAGGCGGGTCTTTACAGAATTACCCAGCGCACAGAGTCTGGATGACATCGAAGCATTACTGCCCTGGCAGGCGCCAGAAGCTCACGACAATCTTGTGAAGGCCGCATCATGAAACGGGTGATGAATATCAATATTGATCATCTTGATGCCGACGAACTGATGGCGCTGAACCAGCGCATTATTGAACGGCTGAAGATGCTGGAATCGCTGCATGCACACAAATCAATGATGCAGTTCCACCCTGGCGCGAGAGTCAGCTTCGATTCTCCGCAGGGCGAACGTGTCATCGCTACCGTGATGAAATTCAATCGCAAAACTGTCACCGTTGTAACGGACAGTGGGCAGCGCTGGAATGTGTCACCACATCTGCTCTCGGCGATAAAAGATGCGGGGCAGTCGCCTGTTATCGACGGGAGATTAGAAAACGACTGAGCGCAAGAGCGGGGTTTGTTGAGCGCTTACGACCTTTGCATCGGCGCCGCCGGCGGCTGATCCCGCGAAATTTCTTGGGTTAACGATCGCTTTTGAGTCGGCAAGAGCCTCGCGAGCATCGTCCACTCCCTGGGCGATTTGAACGAGTGTCTCTTTGATGAAATTTCTCAGATCCATAGATGCCTCAAGTAGGCCTAACGTCGTGGTAAGGGGCAGCCGAAGCGTAGCGTAGGCTGTCCCGCGCAGGCCGCGCTTTTTGCGGCCGGAGTGAACTTGACCACCTTGTTAGCTTGTCTTTGTATAGTGCTTATCAAATTCATTAAGTATATTAGGATTGAAAAAGGCCTTACTTCCACTATTCGGATTTGAAGGGTTGTACAAGCGCTGATGGCGGTATTTTTCATTGCCTTCAAATGCCTTGCGAATTTGGTGATATTGACCATTGGCCTTGAAGTCCGAATATCGCTTTTTAAGTCTCGTGGTTAAAACATCATAATCCCATGGATACTTATCCATTATTTCTTCTTCTGCAAACCTTACAACTGGGGCTTTTGCATCATTAGTAATTTGGACTGGAATTCCAAATCCACTTTTCACCTTTTTGAAATTTACGTCTATCCGCAATGAAAGGTTGTAATCGGAAATAGCCTCATTATCGTACTGTTTTTCTACCGATCTTATGTACTTCAATAGATTCTTTTCAGAGGAATTTAGGGTCTCGCCGTTTACAGAATCAAAACCCCTGAAGAATGCCATCGGCATTAGGTAGAAATTATATTTATCCAAAACAGGGCCAAACCATTCCTGGGCCAAATGTAAGTAATTTTGCAGCGACGCCGTGCCTATCTCTTGGACTTTGATTGATAATGATAAATCGTCATTAATAAAGTGTATTGAGTTGTCACGTATTTCAGCAAGCGTGGATATATTGGTTTTCACGGCGTTGTTTACTTTAACGCCGTATTCTTCCGTGATTATTCTGTGAGCCTCAAAAAGGCTTGCTGACATAGGATTGCCCGCTCGGTTTTGTTTTATATACTTCTTTTTGGACTTTCCGCCCGCCTTTAATTCACGATATTCCCAAACGTATAAGCTCGTCACTTGGTTTCTGGCAAGCTGTAGCACTTTAGCTTTGAGCAATAGCTCCCATGCATTGATACAGAGAACGGAAAAGGTTTCTTCCCGATAGTTAAAGTCAGGTTTATTGTATATTTCGATCGCAGAAAGCATGGCCGCAATCGATTTATCAAGCATCGCTCTTGCTCGTGACTTCATTCTTTCTCCGTAAAGCTAACGCCTAAGTTCAACGGCGTTTGAGGCGCGGGCCATTTTGCGGAAGCAAAGCGGGCTGCGGGTCAAGCGTCCGCTGCAACGACTTGTTGGGCGGAAACTGAGTAACGCCGAGGTGCGTAGTAGATAAATCATTCACACACAACCCACTTCAGCATCTTTGATTTGTATGAGTTAATGAACTGCTTGTTCGGGATGCGTTCATTATTGAAAACAGAGACGAGCATAGAAACAATAACGTCACCAATAACTATATCTTCGATTAACCGAGTGATGTCATCCAGAAATTGGCTGGTACCAATTTTTAGGTCAAGGCATCCTGTTAGCCCAGTCGCCAAGGAGTGCGCGATTGCGTTTCTAGCTTTTCTGGAACGATGAAGCACAGCGGCAACTTGATCTGGCATGCCCAGTGAGTCGATATTGTTGTTCAATGATCGATACCTGGTGGTGGCGGCCTCGACCAGGATGACAAATTTCTCATCGGTCATTTCAGGCTTAACTCGTGCATAGCGTAAATCCATGGCCAACGCTAGCGAATCGCACATCGCATCAAATCGCGTAGCCAGAATAAGAGACCTACCAAGTACGCCATGCAAGAAATCTGTGTTTTCTGTTCGTTCGAAGTCTTCGATAAATATATCTGGCGAGATATCTGGCATTGTGATTAGTTCTTCTTTTGCACGAGTTCTTTAAGAAGGGGGAGCGTGTCATCAAATACCGAATCCAATGGATTATCAGAGCAGTACTTATCTACAAATGCCGCCAGCGCGTATGTGTCAACTTTTTTCAATGACAGGTCTTTAGACAAAAGCTCTTGCGCTGCCACGTAGTAGCCATTTATCCATTGACCGGCTTGATGCCAGTCTGACGTCGTTTTCCTGTCTTTCATCCAAGTCCCACACGAATTGTTCCCAGACCCAACTACGTTAACAGTGCCCTCAGCCAACACGGTAGGACAAAACAGCGTTGCCAATGTCAAACACAGAATCTTTTTCAATGCCATCTCCAAATAGTAATTTACTGCGAACGCTGGATGGGGGCCTGCTTCAGTCCAGCATTGGTGGGGCGCATAGTCCTCACTTGCCTCCCAACAGCCTGTTAATGAGGCCTTCCGGCCTATTGTAGGGACGCCCTGATAACGCCGAATTCAGCGGCTTGTCCGCTGCAATGCTTTGTTAGAAGCGCTCATTTCATCCATTTCATCTGGATTGCTAAGATACATCTTAACTAACTGATGCCTGTCCAAGCCGCGATTACTAAGCCCTATATCCTCACGTATTGCTTTATATAGCTGATCCACTGCTTTCAATACATGGCCTCCTTCAGAGGATACTTTTTGAAAATTCAACTGAGCATTTATTACTTTGGGGGAACCCCAGAGGACGACATTCGTTCTGAACCCAACAAGAAAATTGACAAGCTCTTGCTGCGACGGCGGCTCAAATGAAACGTTTTCGTTGCCTTCAGCCATCATGCGCGCCGTTATATCTAGGAACTCTTTGTATATATCAACTTTCCTTGCACGATGTGCCTCTTCTATCTCCCGCTTTTTAATCTGTGATTGAGTGTAAAGCACACCACCAACACCAACAAGAACAGTTGCCATAGCACCAACAATTGCCGCAGATACCGATGGATTAGCACTCTCTAGGAAAATAAGAAGTCTGGCCGCAATAAGCCAAAGGAGATAACCAACTCCGAAGATTAGCGAAAATCCAAAAAGGACACTGGCAAACTGTAGTGTTTTCGATGTTTTACTCATGGCTATCCTTTAGCTTCTAACGCTCCGCTAAACGGCGCGAACGCAGTGAGCGTCCGGTGGAGCGCAGCGGAACGAATTTGAGCGGCTTGTTATGTTCACCCATCTCTTGACCCTCGGATAGCATTGACCTGCCTGATTTCTTCGGACCATTCAAACTTGGAGAATGGCCTCGGTTGGTGTATCTGGTTCCGCTCGGC
>Ga0265293_10001336_pt1 | contig 53877 bp, 44 predicted proteins | sample Munlanlewell138R_FD_192505 | JGI IMG/M metagenome (GOLD analysis project Ga0265293, IMG submission 192505) | Leachate microbial communities from a municipal landfill in Southern Ontario, Canada - Leachate well 138R | ecosystem: Engineered > Solid waste > Landfill > Unclassified | place: Canada... | reverse complement strand
TCAAGACCGGTGCCTTAAACCGCTCGGCCACTCTTCCGAAACTGCATTTTTACCGCATCTGATCGAACCGGCGTGCCGGTTTGACTCGGGGCATCCAGCCCCTCGCCCCTTCGGGGCCATCGGCCGTTGGCCGATGTTCCGCTTCGGCGTCCTGCCTTCGCGGTCAAGACCGGTGCCTTAAACCGCTCGGCCACTCTTCCGAAACTGCATTTTTACCGCATCTGATCGAACCGGCGTGCCGGTTTGACTCGGGGCATCCAGCCCCTCGCCCCTTCGGGGCCATCGGCCGTTGGCCGATGTTCCGCTTCGGCGTCCTGCTTTCGCGGTCAAGACCGGTGCCTTGAACCGCTCGGCCACTCTTCCGAAACTGCATTTCTACTGCATTTGCTGTAACTGCTCCCTCTCCCCCGCCTGCGGGGGAGAGGGTTGGGGTGAGGGGGAATGACCGCCACCCAACCCGGCCCGCCATTGTCTCCCGTCCGGTGGCCTGTTGTCAGCCCCAGACACGGCGATGCTGGCGAATCTGCGACAATGCCCGGCTTTCCGCCAGCCAAGCCAGCCGTGTCCAGAAACCGCCGCCAGAAAGCCCCACTTGAATGTGTGCTCGACATCACCGACCTTAGTCACGATGGCCGGGGCGTGGCGCGGCATGAAGGCAAGGCGGTATTCGTGGCCGGCGCGCTGCCAGGTGAGCAGGTGCGTGCCGAGGTGCGGGTGTCGCGCAAGCAGTTCGACGAGGGCCGTACGCTGGAAGTGCTGAAACCCTCGCCGGACCGGGTCGAACCGCTTTGCGCGCACTTTGGCGTCTGCGGCGGCTGCGCGTTGCAACACCTGTCGCCGTCAGCGCAGATCGCGGCCAAGCAGCACACGCTGGCGGAGAATTTCGAGCGCATCGGCCAGGTGCGGCCGGAGCGCTGGCTGGAACCGCTCGCCGATCACCCCTGGGCCTACCGCCGCAAGGCGCGTCTGGGCGTCAAGTTCGTGCCGAAGAAGGGCAAGGTGCTGGTCGGTTTCCGCGAGGCGGCCGATCCGCGTTTCATCGCCGATGTGTCGCGTTGCGAAGTGCTGGTCGAACAGGTCGGCGCGCGCATCGGCGTGATCGCCGAGATGGTGGATACGCTGGAAGCGCGCGCGCAGATCCCGCAGATCGAAGTGGCCGCCGGCGATGACCGCACCGCGCTGGTGTTTCGCAATCTGCAGCCGCTGTCGGAGGCGGACTGCGGCAAACTGCTGGAATTTGGCCAGCGCGAAGGCTTCGCGATCTTCCTGCAGCCGGGCGGCAACGACACCGTGACGCCGCTGGATGGCGGTAATCCGGAACTGCATTTCGCGCTGCCGGCCTATGGTGTGGACTACGCCTTTCGCCCGCTGGATTTCATCCAGGTCAACGGCGCCATGAACCAGCGCATGCTCGATCACGCGCTGGCGCTGCTCGACCCGCAACCGCACGAGCGCGTGCTCGATCTGTTCTGCGGGCTGGGCAATTTCACCCTGCCGCTGGCACGCCGTGCCGCGCACGTGGTGGGCGTGGAAGGCGAGGCCGGGCTGGTACAGCGTGCACGCGAGAACGCGCAGCGCAACGGCATCGGCAATGTCGAATTCCACGCCGCCGATCTGACCACCGATCTGCGCAACGAACCCTGGGTGCGCGAAGGCTTTGACGCGCTGCTGCTGGACCCGCCGCGCACCGGCGCCGACGCCACAATCCCGCAATTGCCGCTGGAACAGATCGGCCGCATCGTCTACGTCTCCTGCCATCCCGGCTCGCTGGCGCGCGATGCCGGCATCCTGGTGCGCGAACACGGCTACCGTCTGGTCGCGGCTGGGGTCATGGACATGTTCCCGCATACCGCGCATGTGGAGTCCATAGCCTTGTTCGAGAAGCGTTGATGGCTATCGAAATCGAACGCAAATTCCTGCTCGCCAGCGACGCCTGGCGGGCGCAGGTGTCGAGCAGCACGCACATGGCGCAGGGGTATCTCAACGATGCCGATGCGGTCAGTGCGGGGCGTCAGCAGGCCTCGGTGCGGGTGCGCATTGGTGGTGAGGCGGCGCATCTGAACATCAAGTCGCGCGAGGTCGGGATGCAGCGGCAGGAGTTCGAATACGCGATCCCGCTGGCCGACGCGCAGGCGCTGTTGGCGCTGTGCGTGGGCGGGCGGATCGAGAAGCGCCGGCATCTGGTGCGGCATGGCGATCATCTGTGGGAGATCGACGAGTTCGAGGGCGACAATGCCGGGCTGGTGGTGGCCGAGATCGAGCTGGCAGCGCCGGACGAGGCGTTCGAGCGGCCGGAATGGCTCGGCATCGAGGTCACCGAACAGTCGCGCTATTACAACCTGGTGCTGGCCGAGCGGCCGTTTTCGCAGTGGACGCCGCAGGAGCGTGCCCCCTTACCCCAACCCTCTCTCCCGTCAGCGACGGGGGAGAGGGCGCCAAGTTTCAAGGAAAATCATCCATGCTCGTGATTGGCATTTCCGGCACCTGCTTGCAACCACAAGAGCGCGATTGGCTCGCGCATCCGGGTGTGGGCGGGGTCATTCTTTTCACCCGCAATTTCGCCTCGCGCGAACAGGTGTCCGAGCTGTGCGCGCAACTGCGCGAAGCGGCGCCGCGTGAGCTGATCCTGTGCGTGGATCAGGAGGGCGGGCCGGTGCAGCGGTTCCGTGAAGGCTTCAGCGCTTTGCCGGAACTGTCGCGTTTCGGCGCGCTGTTCGATACCGATGCCGGCGCCGCGATGGAGGCGGCACGCACCCACGCCTGGCTGATGGCGTCGGAAATCCGCGCCATCGGGCTGGATCTGAGTTTCGCGCCGGTGGTGGATCTGAAGCGCGGCAACCGTGCAATTGGCGAGCGCGCCTTCCATCTGGCGCCGGGCATCGTCGCCGATCTGGGCGCGGCCTATGTGCAGGGCATGCATGCGGCTGGCATGGCGGCCACGCTCAAGCATTTCCCTGGCCACGGATCGGTGCTGGAGGACACACATTTCGATGAGGCCGTCGATCCGCGTCTGCTGGACGTGCTGGAAGCCGAAGACCTGTTGCCGTTCCGCACCGGATTTTCCGCCGGGGCCGAGGCGGTGATGATGGCGCACGTCAGCTATCCGGGCGTGGCGCCGGAACCGGCCGGCTACTCGCGTTTCTGGATCAACTATCTGCGCGATACGCTGAAGTTTTCCGGCGTGGTGTTCAGTGATGACATCGGCATGGCGGCGGCTGAATCGGCCGGCGGCGTGGCGGCACGATTGCATGCGCACTACGATGCCGGCTGCGACAGCGTGCTGGTCTGCGCGCCGGCGTTGGTGCCCGATGCATTGGCTGCGATGCGCGAACAGGACATCCGCGCCGATGCGCTGGCCGCGATGGCCGGCCGCCCGGCATCGGACTGGTCCACGCTGGTGGCTGATGCGCGCTGGAGTGAAGCCAAAGCCACACTGGCGGCACTGGCATAGCGTTCGAGACAGTGCCGGATGCCGACCATTTCCCATTCCCCATTCCCCATTCCCGCCCAATGACCGATACCCCCAGACTTTCCGATGCCCTGAAAACCGCCGAACTGCTGTTCGATCGCGCCACACTGGATGCGCAGATCCACGCGATGGCGGCGCGCATCGACGCCGATTACGCCGCTGACGCCGGCGACAAGCCGCTGTTCCTGACGGTGATGAACGGCGGCATGTTCTTCGCCGCGCAACTGGCGCTGGCGATGCGCACCGAACTGGAATTCGACTACCTGCACGCGACCCGCTACCGCGGCAAGACCCGCGGCGCCGGGCTGAACTGGCTGCGCCATCCGCAGGTTCCAATGCTCGGAAGGCGGGTGCTGCTGGTCGATGACATCCTGGACGAGGGCCAGACGCTGAAGGCGGTGCGTGAAGCCTGCCAGCGCGAGGGCGCTTCCGAAGTGCGGATCGCGGTACTCACGCGCAAGCTGCACGACCGCTGCGTGGACGGCATCGAAGCCGACTACATCGGCGTCGAGGTGCCGGATCGCTATGTGTTCGGCTACGGCATGGATTATTACGAACAGGGCCGCAACGTGCCGGCGATCTACGCGCTGTGAGTACGCCTGCGATCCAGCTGGCGGTGATCGGCGGCAGCGGGCTGTACGCGCTGCCGCAGTTCGAGCAGGAACAGGCGCTCGAACCGGACACACCGTACGGCGCGCCTTCCGGCCCGATCCGCATCGGGCAGTTGTACGGGCAGCGCGTGGCTTTCCTCGCGCGCCATGGCGAGGCGCATGCGCTGCCGCCGCACCGGGTCAACTACCGCGCCAATCTGCATGCGCTGGCGCAGTTGCAGCCGGCTGCGGTGCTGGCGATCAATACCGTCGGCGGCATCACCCCGGCCTGTGCGCCGCGTGCGCTGGTGGTGCCGGATCAGATCATTGATTACACCTGGGGGCGGGCATCCAGCTTCTGGGATGAGGCCGGGCCGATGCGCCATGCAGAGTTCGGCGAACCGTATTCGGCACGCCTGCGCAACCGGTTGCTGGATGCAGGCCAGCGTGCCGGCGTGGCGCTGGTGGATGGCGGCTGTTATGGCGCCACCCAGGGTCCGCGTTTCGAAACCCGGGCGGAAATCGCGCGGATGCGCCAGGACGGCTGCGATCTGGTCGGCATGACGGGTATGCCCGAGGCGGCGTTGGCGCGCGAACTGGAACTGGATTACACCTGCTTGGCGCCGGTCGCGAACTGGGCGGCCGGCTGTGGCGACGGCGAGGAGATCAGTCTGGACGAGGTCTTCGCCAACCTGGCCGCGACCAATGCGCTGCTGCCACGCCTGCTGGAGGCGCTGCTGGCCTGAAGCCGATGAAGGCGTCGGGTCGCCAGTGTCACGTCACGTCAGTCGCTGCGCCGCGTCCGATGAGTGCTTTTCACCTGCTACAGGAGCATTGCCATGTTTGAACGCTTTTCCCGCAGCTGGAATCTGATCAAGGCCAGCGCCGCCGTGCTGGCCAAGGATAAGGAACTGCTCGTGTTCCCGCTGCTGTCGTCGATCGCGACCCTGATCGTGGCGGCGGCCTTCGTGCTGCCGGCGCTGGGGCTGGGTGCGCTCGATGGCCTGGGTGAGGACGGAGCCGGGCTCAGCATCGGCGTCTATGTGCTGGCGTTCCTGTTCTATCTGGTGCAGTACTTCGTGATCTTCTTCTTCAACTCGGCGCTGGTCGGTGCCGCGATGATCCGGCTGGATGGCGGTGATCCGACCCTGCGCGACGGTCTTCGTATCGCGACCTCGCGCGCGCCGCAGATCCTGGGCTATGCCGCCATCGCCGCGACCGTGGGCATGATCCTGCGCGCGGTGCAGGAGCGCGCCGGCTGGATCGGGCGGCTGGTGGCGGGCTTCCTCGGCGTGGCCTGGACCGTGGCCAGCTTTCTCGTGGTGCCGGTGCTGGTGTCGCGCAACATCGGGCCGATCGATGCGGTCAAGGAAAGCGCGCTGCTGCTGAAGAAGACCTGGGGCGAGAACCTGATCGGGCAGGGCGGCGTCGGGCTGGTGTTCGGCCTGGTCATGTTCGCGCTGATCATCGTGGGCGTGGCCGCGATCGTCGGCGCCGCGATGACTGGCAGCATGGTGTTCACCGGCGTGGTGGTGGCACTGCTGATCGCGCTTCTGGTGCTGACCGGACTGGTACAGGCCGCACTGACCGGGATCTACTCGGCCGCGCTGTACCGCTACGCCAGCGGCGAGGGTGATACCGAGGGCTTTGACGCCGGCCTGCTGGAACATGCCTTCGCGGTGAAGAAGAAATAAGGGCGGCCAAGCAAGGCCAGTCCTGGAACAGGCCCCATTCTGGCGATGCCGGGATGGGGCTTTTTGTTGGCCGGCGCCGGAGGCGGTACATGTAATCCGGGCGTATATCTAGCCCGGGTAAGCGAAGCGCACCCGGGTGCGGCTTTCCCGATGATTTTCAGTCCCGGGTGCGGCCTTCGGCCTTGCCCAGGCTACAGGAGCATGGTTTCAGGCGCTGAACTGGAGGCGTGCCAGTTCGGCGTAGAGGCCGCCCTGGGCGATCAGTTCCTCGTGCGTGCCTTCGGCCACGATGCGGCCGGCGTCCAGCACGATGATGCGGTCGGCGCGGCGCACGGTTGCGAGGCGATGCGCGATGACCAGTGTGGTGCGGCCGTGCATCAGGCGTTCCAGCGCCTGCTGGATGTCGCGCTCGCTTTGCGCATCCAGCGCGCTGGTGGCCTCGTCCAGCAGCAGCACCGGCGCATCCTTGAGCACCGCGCGCGCGATCGCCACGCGCTGCTGCTGGCCGCCGGACAGGCGCACACCGCGCTCGCCCAGATGGGTGTCGTAGCCTTCGGGCAGGTTGGAGAGGAAGCCGTGCGCCTCGGCTGTGCGGGCGGCTTCGATGATAGCCGCGTCATCGGCATCGAGCCGGCCATAGCGCAGGTTGTCGCGTGCATCGGTGCCGAACAACACCGGATTCTGCGGCACCAGTGCGATCTGGCGGCGCAGTTCGCGCGGATCCAGCCGGCGCAGGTCGTGGCCATCAAGGCTGACGCTGCCCTGTTGCGGATCGTGGAAGCGCAGCAGCAGTTGCAGCACGGTGCTCTTGCCGGCGCCGGAGGGGCCGACCAGCGCGACGGTTTCGCCCGGCCGCAGGTGCAGGTTGAAGTGTTCCAGCGCCGGCTGGTTCTCGCGCCCGGCGTAGTGGAAGGTGACGTCTTCCAGCCGCAGTTCGCCGCGCACCCGCTCCGGCAATGGCTCGGGGTTTTGTGGCGCCTCGATGGTGGTGCGTTCGGCCAGCAGTTCCTCGATCCGGCCCATCCCGCCGCCGGCGCGTTGCAGTTCGGCCCAGACTTCGGTCAGGGCGCCGATGGAACCTGCGCCGATCACCGCATACAGCACGAACTGGCCGAGCGTGCCGGCGCTGAGCGTGCCGCCGATGACATCGCGCGCGCCGATCCACAGCACGCCGGTGATGGCGCCGAACACCAGCAGGATCACCACCGCCGTCAGCGCCGCCTGGGTGCCGATGCGGCGCCGTGCGCTGGCGATCGAGGCGCGCACCGCATCGCCGAAACGCTGCGCTTCGTGCTCTTCACGCACATAGCTTTGCACGGTGTGGATCGCGCCCAGGGTTTCGCTGGCGCTGGCGTTGGCATCGGCGATGCGGTCCTGGTTGTCGCGTGCCAGACGTTGCACGCGGCGCCCGTACAGCACGATCGGCAGGATCACCACCGGAATCCCGATCGCCGCCATGCCGGCCAGGCGCGGGCTGGTGATCAGCAGGGCGATGCCGCTGCCGAGCATGGTCACAGTGCTGCGCAAGGCCACCGACAGGGTCGAGGACACCACGCTGCGCAGCAGTTCGGTGTCGGCCGCCAGACGGCTGATCAGTTCCCCGGCGCGGGTGCGGGCGAAGAAATCCATGTCCAATCGCAGCAGATGCTGGAAGACGCGCTCGCGCAGGTCGGCCACGACCTTTTCACCCAGCAGGCTGACGCAGAAAAACCGCCCGGCGGTGGCCACTGCCAGCACCAGCGCGACCGCGATCAGGCCGACGAACCAGCGGTCGATGCCGGAAGGATCCTGATCGGAAAACCCCCGGTCGATCATCAGACGCACCGCCACCGGCAAGGCCAAGGTGGCGCTGGAGGACAGCACCAGGAAACCGAGCCAGCCCACGACCAGGGCGCGGTAGGGTCGCAGGAACGGGAGCAGGGCGCGGAGCGCGGCCAGCGGACGCGGGCGGGGAGTGGGGGATTCGGTATTCAAGCGGAAACGGGTACGGGCAGGGCGGCGGGGAAAGGTCGGGCAGCGGCGGTAACGAGGTTCACGGCGCGGGGTTTTCGTTGATGTCGTCCAGGCGCGCCAGCTCGACCTGGCCGCGCGTGGCATCGCGCAGTGTAACGGCCAGTGCCTCGAAGCGGTGCGCGGGAAGCCGGATCGTGATGCTGATGCCGTCCACGTCGTAATCCTCGGCCTGTTTGAGCGCTTCGTGGGCCTCCAGTGCGCTGTGTACGGTGGCGGCATGTGCGAAGCCGCAGTGCAGGCGGGCATCGATCTGCGGAATCAGCTCGCGCCGTTTGGCCTGGCGCAGGCATTCGGCCGCGCAGCCGCCATAAGCGCGCACCAGACCGCCGGCGCCAAGCTTGATGCCGCCGAACCAGCGCGTCACCACCACCATCACCTGGTCATAACCCTGGCCATCGATGGCGGCCAGGATCGGTTTGCCGGCGGTGCTGGCCGGTTCGCCGTCATCGGAAAAGCGGTAGGCATCGCCGATCCGGTAGGCCCAGCAGTTGTGCGTGGCGCCCGGGTCGGCAACGTCGGCGAGGAAGGCCAGGGCCGCTTCGGGTGTGGTGACCGGCGCGGCCTGGGCGAGGAAACGGCTTTTCCTGATGTCCTGTTCCAGCCGGGCCGGGGCAGCGAGCGTGCTGGGATTCATTGTCCGCCCAGTGCCGCCAGATCGGCGGGCAGCACGATGTCCGGGTGGTGCTCGCGGAAGGCCGCAAGGCTGGCGCGGGCATCGGCCAGGTTGCCGTGCTGCAGGCGTTCGCGGATGCGCTGCAACCACAGCTCAGGCGGCAACTGCGCATCCTGTTGCCAGGGTGGCAGCGCCATTTCCCGCACGGCTTGCGCGCCGGCGCTGGTGGTGATGGCATCGCTGGGAATCGCGCGTGCGGCGGCGGGCCGGCTTTCGGCCGGGGCCGGAGTCGCCGGCGACGGTGCAGGTGCTGGTGCTGGTGGTGCGGGCGGCGGCGCGCTGCGTTGAACAGGTGCGGCCGGAGCTGGTTCGCTTTCGGTCTTGCGAGCGGCTTCCTCGGTGGAAGCGGCGGCGGCACGGCGCGACTGGTGTTCCAGATCGACACTGACCGCGTCGGACATGACGTCAGGTTCGGCCAGCGGCGCCTGCGGGAGCGGCACCGGTACATCGCTGCCGATGTGGGTGTCGAACAGCCCGATCTGCCACGCGACACCGGCTGCCAGCACTGCTGCGGCGGCGGTTCCCAACCCGGTGCCGAGCCACCAGCGCTGGCGCCGAGGGCGGCGTGATGTGTTGCCTGCGGAATTGCCGGCGGCATGGGCACGTGCAGCATGGGCGAGGATGCGGGCATCCAGTTCGGGGGAGGGTTCGACTGCGGGCAGGCCGGTGAGCGCGTCGGCCAAGGCGCGTTCTTCGGCATCCAGCGGGGTGTGGCGTTGCCGGTTCATGGCGTCAGCCTCGCACGCAGCTTTTCCATCGCATAGCGCAGCCGGGATTTGACCGTTTCGCGCCCGGCGCCGGTGATTTCACCGATTTCTTCCAGACTCAGTTCCTGTTCCAGCCGCAATTGCAGGGCGATGCGCTGTTCTTCGGGCAACTCGGCGATGGCCTGTTGCAGGCGGCGCTGCTGCTCGAAACTGCCGAGCTGCGCATCCGGCCGGCTGTTGTCGGTATCGGGCAATTGCAGCGGGGAATCCGGATCGTCCAGCGACACCTGCGGGCGGGCGCGGCGGTACTGGTCGATCAGCAGCCGCTGCGCGATCTGGTATAGCCAGGTGGAAAAACGCGCCTCCGGGCGATAGCGCGAACGCGCCGCGACCACGCGGCTCCAGACATCCTGGAAGCATTCATCGGCCGTGGCCCGGGGTGAAATGCCGCGTGCGATGAAGCGGTACAGCGGGCCGCGATGGCGCGCATACAGCGTCTGGAAAGCATCCATGTCGCCTGCGGCATAGGCCAGCATCAGATCCTCGTCGCTGGGTGGTTCGCTCATGCGTGGTATCCGCGTGAGGCCGGGAAATCGGGGTGCCGTGCTGTTGATGTGCGGCATCCGCACCGGGTTTCAACGCACAGCCGGCGCCGATGGGGTTGATCCGCTATCGCGATCCGGGCGGGATTCAGGGCCATTGCAGATGTCCGTCGATGACGCTGTTGCAGCGGCCGCCGACCCAGATCGCGGCATCGGCATCGATCCGCACCGAAAGGTGCGCATCATGGCCCATCTCGCGGCCCTGGCTGACTTCGTAGCCGCGTGCCAGCGCGCTGTCCTTGCCATCGCACTGCGCGATGAAGGCCGCGATCAGGCCATTGGCGGCACCGGAGGCAGGGTCTTCGACGATGCCGGCACCGGCCGGGAAGGCACGCACCACCAGACCATCGTTTTCGCGTGCGAACAGGCACAGGCCCATGCTGTCGCTGGCGGCGGCCAATTGCGCGATAGCGGCGTGTTCGGGCCGCCATTGGCGCAGGGTCGCGGCATCGGCCAGTTCGGCCAGCCACCAGCGCCGACCGCCATCGACCAGGGCCGCGCCCAGTGGCGCCAGCGCGTGGCCTTCGAGCAAGGGGGTGATGGAGACGGCGGCAGTGGCGCCGGTTTCCAGCAGGCTTGCCGCCGGCGCCTGCACGAACAGACGGCGCTGCGCGCCTTGATCTTCCACCCGGATCGGCAGCGTGCCGGCACCGCATTGCTGCCACAGCAGGCCATCCTGCGGCGTACACAGGCCGGATTCCAGCGCCGCATGGGCGCTGCCGACGCTGGGGTGGCCGGCAAACGGGATCTCGCGGGTCGGGGTGAAGATGCGCACCCGGTAGCTGGCCTGCGGATCGTCCGGCGGCAGCAGGAAGGTGGTTTCGACCAGGTTGGTCCAGGCCGCGATGGCCTGCATTGTGGCCGCATCCAGCGCGCTGCCGTCGATCACCACGCCGAGCGGATTACCGCCGCCGAAACGGGCGGGAAAGACATCAAGCTGGAGAAAGCGGAGTCGGTGCATGGCAGGTTCGCAAACGCATGAAGGGGTGCCGGCCGCAGGCGCCGGGGCCAGCCATGAAGGGTATCCGGGCGGCGGGCGATTCCCAAGCATCGGCGCGGAGTACGGCAGGTAGCGGACAGGGGGCTTATAGTGCGCGGCCCATTCCCGCCGAGGCCGCTCCATGCCGCTTGCGCCCGTCACCCTGAGCTTGATCGCGATCACCTGTGTGGTTTCCTGGCTGGCCTGGAACAAACCCGGCTGGCTCGAGCGGCTGATCCTGTGGCCACCGGCGATTGCGCGCGGCAAGCAGTACTGGCGCTTTCTGAGCTATGGCTTCATCCATGCCGATGCACAGCATCTGTTGTTCAACATGATCACGCTGTACTTCTTCGGCGGCGCGATGGAGAACTATCTGACCCAGCTCGGGCTGCCGTGGCCGTGGGGTTTTGTCGGGTTCTATCTGTCGGCGCTGCTGGTGTCGATCCTGCCCAGCTATCTGCGCCACCGCGATGATCCGGGCTACCGCAGCCTTGGCGCATCCGGCGCGGTGTCGGCGGTGTTGTTCGCTTACATCCTGATCCAGCCGTGGTCGCTGATCTTCGTGTTCTTCCTGCCGGTGCCGGCGATCGTGTACGCGGTGGTGTACGTGGGCTACAGCATCTGGATGGAGCGGCGCGGGCGCGACAACATCAATCACAGCGCGCACCTGTGGGGCGCCGGCTACGGGGTGTTGTTCACGGTGCTGTTGCAGCCGCGCGTGCTGGAGCATTTTTCTCGGGAAGCTGATGAATCCGGGGTTCTTTGGCTGAGGGTGCTGCGAGGGTGCCAGGGAGCACCCTATGTTCCTGTAGGTCAGATCAAGCCGCGAAGCGGCGGATCCGACGCCGAAGCCGGATCCGCGCTGTATTGGAGCAAGGAAGCGGGTGCCGCGCCGTCCATGGCAGGGCAGGTCAATCCCGCGTGGTGCGCTTACTCGAAGCCGTCGGAGAACAGCAGGTCGCCGCCGCCGATATCGATGATGGTGCGTTCTACTGCGCCAATGTCACAGCCGGCACCTTGCGGACGCAGTACGCCGCGCTGGTCGTGTTCCGCGCAGGCTTCGTCGTCGCCGGCATCGATGGCTGAGCCGTTCTCGCCGGGCATCGCGGTCGGGGTGGCGCCGCCATTCCAGGTGACCGGGCCGAGTTTCGGATTGACGTCGCTGACATTCATGCCGCAGGCCGCGCCGGGCGGGCAGCCGCCGGCGATGATGCTGGCGTTGATGATCGGCGTGGCGTTCTGGTTGCAGACTTCAATATGGCTGCTGCCCGGGCAGCCGTTTTCTTCCGGATCGGAAATCGTGCCTCCCCACATGATGACGTTGGTCAGTACCGGCGAGCTGGTACCGCCGTTGTTGGCGTGGCTGAGCATCGAGCTGCCGACCCAGCGGTTGCGGTTGTTGAGGAAGGTCACGTTGGTCAGCACCGGGCTGCTGCGGCCGTTGGTGTTGCCGTTGTTGATCATCGCGGTGATCCAGTTGCCTTCAAACGTGACGTTGGTCAAGGTCGGGCTGGCATTGCCGCCATTGGAGCCGTTGTTTTCCAGGGCACCGGCGCCGGCCCAGGCGCTGTTGTTGCGGAAGGTGATATTGGTCAGGGTCGGGTTGGCCAGGCCGCCGTTGCTGCCGACGAGCATCATGCCGCCGCCGGCATCGCCGGAGTTGGCGCTGAACAACAGGTTGCGCAGGGTTGGGCTGCACATGCGTTCGATGCTGGCAGCCCGGCACAGCAGGCCGGCGCCAACGGCATCGCCGCCCGCTCCGGTAATCACGAACCCATCCAGCACCGTGGTGCTGGTGATTTCGGCGCTCGATCCGGTGGCGTCGATCAGCACGACGCGCTCGCTGTTCGCGCCTACACGGTCCGTGGTATTCACCAGCACGCCGTCGGCATCGGTGTTGTCGTTGCGGTCGATGTCGCCGGAAAGCACGGTGCGGTTCACTGCCGGATTGCGCTGGTCCAGGCGGGTTTCGGTGCCGTTGAAACCGCCATAGACGCGCTGGTAGGCGCGGATGTTGAAGCTGATTGTGCGGTCGCTGCCGTCGGTGGGCGTGTAGACGCCCTTGGCCACGCGGATCTCGCCGCAGGAGGAGTTGTTCAGTGCCGTCTGGAGGCTTTTGTAAGCGTTGTTCCAGCTTGTGCCGTTGTTGCTGCCGCTGGCGTCATGCTTGACGTAACAGGGCGCCACTTCCACTTCCACCGCACCCAGGTCGCATCCGTTGCCCTGCGCGCGCGGCACGCCGCGCTGGTCCACAGTCGGGCAGGTATCGTAGTAGAAGTAGGATGCGGCGTTGATCGCCGGGCTGCCGGTACCGGGCAGCATCGACCAGGTCCAGCCGCCGTTGTCGGCGAGTGGCCCGAGCAGCGGATTGGCGTCGATTTCACCCGTACACGAAGCACCGGCCGGGCAACCACCACCGACGATGCTGAAGCGGATCAGCGGTTGGGCGCCGTGGTTGTAGATCTGTGGACCATCACCGTTGGCGGTATTGCCCCACAGGATGGAGTTGAATACGAGCTGGCCGGTAGCTTCCGTGTTGCTGATGCTTCCGCTGTTGGCGATCGCGCCGCCGCGCCCGGCACTGTTGCCGCTGAAGGTGGAAAAACTGATTCCCAACCACGCATTTCCATTGGAGCTGGCGTAGTTGTAGATCGCGCCGCCATGGGTATCAGCGGTGTTGCCGTAGAAGGTGACGTTATCGAAAGATGCGCGACCGGAGCCATTGTTGGAGGCATCGTTGTAGATTGCGCCACCGTAGCTGGCGTTGTTGCCGCTGAACTGGCTCTGGCGGACGACCGGGCTGGCATTGCCGCTTTCAGCATTGATGAGCATCGCGCCGCCATAACTGCCGGCACGGTTGCCGATGAAGCGGACCTCGTGCAGTTCCGGATGGGCATTGCCGGCATCACCGCCATCGGTATACATGCCGCCGCCATAGCTGGTGGCACGGTTGTTGCGGAACTCCACCCGCTGCAGGCGCGGGCTGCTGACACCGCCGGTGTTGCCACGGTGATAGATCGCGCCGCCGTAGCCGGCGACATTGCCGGCGAACAGCATATTGCGCAGGGTCGGGCTGCACTCGTGGCCGGAACTGACCGCACGGCAATACAGGCCGCCACCCAGGTTGAACTGTTCGCTTGAAGCGCCATTGGCGCGGCCGGAAGTGATGACCAGACCGTCCAGCACCGTGCTCCGCGTGATCGCACCCTCGCCGGTGGTGCCATCCATCGTCACCACGTGATGGCTGTTGCTGCCACGGTTGCCGTTGACCGCATCATTGACGATGCCATCGGCATCCACGCTGTCGTCGTTGTCCAGGTCACCGGACAGCACGCTGCGATGCTGTTCCGGATCGCGCTCGTCGCGCAGGATCTCGGTGCCGGCGAAACCGCCATAGATGCGCGCACCGGGGCGCACCACGAAACTGATCTTGCGTTCGGCGTTGCTCGGGTAGGTCCCGGCCGGAACAACGGGTTTGTAGACGCCCTTTCGTACCCAGATTTCAGTGCAGCTGGTGTCGGCCAGTGCGGTGTGCAATGCCATGGCTGTGGCCCAGGCGCTGCCATTGCCGCTGCCATCGGGTGCGACATGGCAGGGGGTGGCCTGTGCCGTGCCGGCCAGGCCGAGCAGCATCAGGGGGGAAAGACAGAGCAGACGTGCTCGGTTCATGCGTATCTCCAGAGGCGGAAGCGGATGTCGGTCCGGTTTCTTCCCGACGTGACTTCCCCTTACGCAAGGCGATACGGCAACCCTCAAACGGGATGCGGCAACCGGTCCCGGTGTTCAGCCGGGGTTTGGTCTGGTGGCATGGGAGGGTGTGCCTGCGCGGCGCTGCGGCTGGCGTGGGTTGCGAAAAGTGCAGGGTGCAACCGGGGCATTCGCCGGGCACCCGGAAAGTGCTGCAGCATCAGGGCCGCGGGCTGGAACTCACTGCAACGAAGGCTTGCGCCGAAGATCAAGGCGCACGCGCACGATGCCCGGATCGTCGGGCAGCATTTCGCGGCGGAAGCCGAGCGAGCGGGCCAGGTCCAGCATCGCGGTGTTTTCGTCCAGCACGTCGCCGTAGATTTCGTCCAGGCGCTTGAGCCGGGCCCAGCGGATCAGCTGCTTCATCAGCATCCGGCCCAGGCCCTTGCCGGTCAGGAAATGGCTGACCAGGATCGCGTACTCGGCGCGGCGCGTGCCTTCGTCGATCGACAGCCGGGCCACGGCACCGACCAGCGCCTCGCCGGGCGGCAGCGGCTCGGCCGCGACCAGGGCGAATTCGTGGCTTGGGTCCAGTTCGGTCAGACGGCGGGTCATGTCCGGCGTCAGTTCCTTGACCGGATGCAGGAAGCGCATCCGGATTTCTTCCGGCGACAGCAGCGAGAAGGTCTGGCGGATCGGTTCGGCATCGGCCGGATCCAGCGGGCGCAGCCACAGGATGCGGCCATCATCCAGTTGCAACTGCTGCGACCAGCGTTCCGGCAACTGGCGGCTGGTAATGCGGGCAGGGCGTCGACGGGAGGATTCGGTGCGGGACACGGCGAGGTTCACGGGCTTGCCCTTGCGGTTGAGGATGCCAGCCCCCCGAGACGGCACGGTGCGCTGTGCGAGGACGGCCGGCGTCAGGCGGGGCAGCGGCATTCTGGCCGAGAACAGAAGTTGCTGCAATGCAGCATCGGGTTCATGTCAGGCCGGGGTTCAGTCGATCATCACCGCAAATTTTGGCGTGAATTGTGAGCCGGATCATGTTTGCTGCAATGCGATAAACAGCGTGGTGTGGTGCCGCCCGCTGCGAATATCGGGCGATGAGCGGCTCAGCTGGCCTCGCGTGCCAACCAGTGCAGCTGCCAGCGCGCACCGGCGTCGCCCATTGCGGCGGCCAGATCGGGCAGTACCGGCTCGATCGCCTGATCCAGCTGCCAGGGCGGATTGACCAGCAGCATGCCGCTGCCATTCATCCGCAGCGGCGAGTCGTCCGGGCGCACCAGCAGTTCGGCGGTCCAGATATTGCGTGCTGGCAAATGTGCCACGCGACGGAAGAACGGCAGCAGGGTGCGGCGCTGCTTGATCGGATACCACAGCGCGAAGATGCCCTGCGGCCAGCGCCCGAGCCCGGTCCGGATGGCATCCAGCACGGTGTCGAATTCGGCCGCCTGGGCTTCATACGGTGGGTCGATCAGCACCAGCCCGCGGCGTTGCGATGGCGGCAGCAGCGCCTTGGTGGCCGTGTAACCGTCGCGCTGGTGCACGCCGACGCGCGGATCGCGGGCGAACAGCGCCTTCAGCGGAGCACACTGGTCGGCTTGCAGTTCGCAGCAGGCGATGCGGTCGTCTTCACGTGCGGCCTCGGCGGCAAGCAGCGGTGAGCCGGGATAGAAGCCGGTATCGGTATGCGGGCGTACCGCTTTCAGATATCGCGCCAGTGCCGGTTTCAGCGGCCGGTGTGCGGCTCCCCAGCGTTGCAGCCGGGTGATGCCTTCGGCCGATTCGCCGGTCTTGCCGGCTTCAACCGAATCCAGCGCATAACGACCCTGACCGGCATGAGTATCAAGCAGGAACCACGGCGCCGGCTTGACGGACAAGGCGTCGAGCGTGGCCAGCAGCACCAGGTGTTTCAGCACATCGGCGTGGTTGCCGGCGTGGTAGGCGTGTTTGTAATTCATCCGGCGGTGCCGCCCGGAATGGCGGCGCGCGCGGTGTCGCGGATGAAATCCAGCAATGCCGCAAGGCCGTTGTTGCGCGTGGGCGACAGGTGTTTGGCCAGGCCGATGGCGGCGATGTAATCCGGTTCGGTGGCCAGGATTTCCTCGGCACTGCGGTGCGAGTAAACCCGCAGCGCCAGGAAGATCAGGCCCGAGACGATCGCCGAATCGCTGATCGCATGGAAGCGCAGTTGCGCGGCATCGCCTTGCGCCACGATCCAGACCATCGACTGGCAGCCGAGCAGGCGATGCTCTTCGGATTTCCATTCCTCGGGGAAGTCCGGCAGCTTGCGTCCCAGATCGATCAGGTACTGGTAGCGCTCGGTCCAGTCGGGGAAGAAGGCGAATTCTTCAGCGATGGCCTGCTGCGCCAGCGCGGCGCTGGATTCCTGCACGAAAGCCGGCGTGCTCATGCGCGCTTCCAGCGCACGCCCTGCGGCGTGTCTTCCAGTGCGATGCCCTCGGCGGCGAGCTGCTCGCGGATCGCGTCGGCACGGACGAAGTCGCGGGATTTCTTGGCGGCGTTGCGTTCGTCAACCAGGGCCTGGATGCGGGCATCGTCGCCATCGGCGGTACCGCGTGCGAACCATGCCGATGGTGCCTGTTGCAGCAATCCCAGCGCACGGCCGGCACCGAGCAGGGCGCGCTTGGCTGCTGAGCGTTCTTCCGCCGTTTCCGCCTTGCGCGCCGCCGCCGCAATGCCGGCCAGCTGGGCCAGCGCGGCTGGGGTGTTCAGGTCGTCATCCAGCGCGGCTTCGATCACGGCCGGGATGTCGCCATCGCCGGCTTCAACCTGTACGTCCTCCAGATCGCGCAACGTGCCGTAGAGACGGTCCAGCGTGCGCACGCTCTGTTCGATCAGGCCATCGGACCAGTCCAGCGGCTGGCGATAGTGCGCCGACAGCAGCGCATAGCGCAGCGCCTCGGCCGGGTGGCGTTCGAGCAGGTCGTTGACCCGGCTGACGTTGCCGACCGACTTGGACATCTTGGCGCCGTCGAACATCAGCATGCCGTTGTGCAGCCAGTAGCGCGCGAACACCTTGCCGCCATGCGCACAGGTGCTCTGCGCGATCTCGTTCTCGTGGTGCGGGAACTGGAGGTCGATGCCGCCGGCATGGATGTCGATGGTCTCGCCCAGATGCGCGGCGGCCATCGCCGAGCATTCGATATGCCAGCCCGGCCGGCCACGGCCCCACGGCGAATCCCAGCCGGGCAGCTCGTCGCTGGAAGGTTTCCACAGCACGAAATCGCCCGGATCGCGTTTGTACGGGGCGACGTCGACGCGGGCGCCGGCGAGCATTTCGTCGCGGTCACGACGCGACAGTGCACCGTAGTCCGCGAAGCTGGCAACCGCGAACAGCACATGGCCATCGGCGGCGTAGGCGTGGCTGGTTTCGATCAGGCGCTCGATCATCGCGATGATCTGCGGGATGTGCGTGGTCGCGTGTGGCTCTACATCCGGTGCGGCCACGCCGAGCGCGTCCATGTGCTCGCGGAAGGCGCTGGTGTACTTGTCGGTGATCACGTTGATCGGCACGCCCAGCTCGCGCGCGGCAGTGTTGATCTTGTCGTCCACGTCGGTGATGTTGCGGGCGTAGACCACCTCCGGCCAGCGCCGCCGCAGCAGCGCCGCGAGCACGCCGAACACCACCGGCGGACGTGCGTTGCCGATGTGCACATAGTTGTAGACGGTGGGGCCGCAGACATACATCGTCACCCGCTCCGGGTTCTGCGGCACGAAGGGTTCGGTCTGGCGGGTCAGGCTGTTGTAGAGTCGCAGGGTCATGGGGGTTTCACGGGGCGCCGACGGGGGAAGGCTAAAGGCCCGATTCAGTCGCCGGATGCTTGAATCGACCCGACATGTTACGGGCTGCCCGGCAAGAATCGAAGCACCACAGGGTAGACAGCCACCGGTTGTCACCAGCCGGGAACTGTTTCACCGTAAAACACGCACGGACTGGAACCGTGCAGATCGGCACGCCTCGGTTTGATGCGATGCCAAGGTCATGGAGGATGCAATGAGGCTCACAATCGGGTTCTGCCTGGCACCTGCGATGTTCGTCGTTGGCGCCGCCGCAGCCCAGGGCGCGGCCTATGTGGACGTGCCGGTGCAGGGACGCGAGAACGTCAGTTACGCCTACGCCGATGTGCTGCGCGCCAATCCCACCTACGAAACGGTCCATATCATCGATCTGCGCGAAGAGTGCCGCGAGGAAACACCCGTGTCACGCATGCGCGATGAGCCGCGCATGACCGGCTCAATCGTCAGTGGCCTTTCCGCGATGGCGCGCCGGGCACGGCTGCAGGAGCGGGAAGCGGCGCGTGAAGCCGCCGAGGCCGCTGAGCTGGCGGAGGATGGGGCCGACGAGGCAGATCCACGCTGCCAGATGGTGGAAGTGCCGCGCGAGGAGCGCCGCATCAGCGGCTACGACGTCGAATACCGCTACAAGGGCGAGCTGTACATGTCGCATATGGACTACGACCCGGGCAACAAACTGCGCGTGCGGGTGACCGTGGCGCCGGCGGATTGAGCGTAGCGCCGTGGCCGACAACATCGTGTTGCGCCGCAGCACGGTTCATGCCAGACTCGCGAACATGATTCGTATTTGCGCTCCCGCCGACGTTCTGACTTCTGCCCGCATGGCCTCGGGCATGACGTCGCGCGCGCGCCGACCGTTGCCTCCACGATAGGCTGGGCGACGGCGACTTACTGCCATTCTGGATTCCACGGAAAAGCCCGGCTCAGTGCAGCCGGGCTTTTCTTTTTTCAACCATGCCCCAGCGCGGGCGCGCAACCGGAAACACCGCATGAAGCATTTCCTCAACACCCAGGACTGGTCGCGCGCCGACCTCGACGCGTTGCTGGCCGACGCTGCGCGCTTCAAGCGTGAAAAGTTCGGCGATGCGCTGAAAGGGAAGTCCATTGCGCTGGTGTTCTTCAACCCCTCGATGCGTACCCGTACCAGCTTCGAGTTGGGTGCCTTCCAGCTCGGCGGCCACGCCATCGTGCTGCAACCGGGCAAGGATGCCTGGCCGATCGAATTCGAACTGGGCACGGTGATGGATGGCGACACCGAGGAACACATCGCCGAAGTGGCACAGGTGCTGGGCCGTTACGTGGACCTGATCGGGGTGCGCGCGTTTCCCAAGTTCGTTGACTGGGCCTATGACCGCCAGGACATCGTGCTCAAGGCCTTCGCGAAGTATTCGCCGGTGCCGGTGATCAACATGGAAACCATCACCCACCCCTGCCAGGAACTGGCGCATGCGCTGGCCTTGCAGGAGCACTTCGGCACCAGCGACCTGCGCGGCAAGAAGTACGTGCTGACCTGGACCTATCACCCCAAACCGCTCAACACCGCCGTCGCCAATTCCGCGCTGACCATCGCCACGCGCATGGGCATGGACGTGACCCTGCTGTGCCCGACGCGCGACTACGTGTTGGATGAGCGCTACCTCGGCTGGGCGCAGCAGAACGTGGCGGAAAGCGGCGGCTCGTTCGCGATCAGCCACGACATCGACAGCGCCTACGCCGGTGCCGATGTGGTCTATGCCAAGAGCTGGGGCGCGCTGCCGTATTTCGGCAACTGGGCACCGGAAAAACCCATCCGCGACCAGTACCAGCACTTCATCGTCGATGAACGAAAAATGGCGCTGACCAACAACGGCGTCTTCTCCCACTGCCTGCCGCTGCGCCGCAACATCAAGGCCACCGATGCGGTGATGGATTCGCCGGCCTGCATTGCCATCAATGAAGCCGAGAATCGCCTGCATGTGCAGAAGGCCGTCATGGCCGCGCTGGCGCTTGGCCAGCGGGAATAGGGAGTGGGGAATCGGGAATCGTAAAAGCGGTTCTCCGGCAGTTCTCCATCAGTCAGCAATCTCAAACCAACAGAACCAGAGGCAGTCCCCATGTCGCAGCAGCCGGCTTCACCGATTCCCGATTCCCCACTCCCCATTCCCGCCCCCGGAGAAAGTCAGCACATCGTGCTGGCTTTCTCCGGGGGCCTGGACACCAGCTTCTGTGTGCCGTACCTGAAAGAGCAGGGCTGGAACGTGCATACCGTGTTCGCTGATACCGGCGGTGTGGATGCGGAAGAGCGCGCCTTCATCGAAGCCCGTGCGGCCGAGCTGGGTGTGGCCAGCCATCTGACCGTGGATGGTGGGCCGGCAATCTGGGATGGTTTCGTCAAGCCTTTCGTCTGGGCTGGTGAGGGCTATCAGGGCCAGTATCCGTTGCTGGTGTCGGATCGCTATCTGATCGTGGATGCGGCGCTCAAGCGGGCCGCCGAGTTGGGCACCAATGCCATCGCGCATGGGTGCACCGGCATGGGCAATGATCAGGTGCGTTTCGATCTGGCAGTCAAGGCGCAGGGCGATTACCACATCGTCGCGCCGATCCGCGAGATCCAGAAGCAGCACACCCAGACCCGCGCCTACGAGCAGGCCTATCTGGAAGAGCGCGGCTTCGGCGTTCGCGCCAAGCAGCAGGCCTACACCATCAACGAAAACCTCTTGGGCGTGACGATGTCCGGCGGCGAGATCGATCGTTGGGAAGCGCCGGGCGAAGGCGCGCGCGGCTGGTGTGCACCGCGTGCGGAGTGGCCGGCGGCGGCGTTGCAGGTGCGCATCGGTTTCGTGCGTGGCGAAGCAGTGTCGCTGGATGGGGAAACCCTCGACGGCGCCAGCTTGCTGTCCAAACTCAACACGCTGTTCGCAGCCTACGGCGTTGGCCGTGGTGTCTATACCGGCGACACCGTGATTGGTCTGAAGGGCCGCATCGTGCACGAGGCACCGGGTCTGACCGCGCTGCTGACCGCGCATCGCGCACTGGAGGAAGCGGTGCTGACCAAGCAGCAGAACCGCTTCAAGCCGGAGGTGGCGCGCAAGTGGGTGGAACTGGTCTACGAAGGCTTCTTCCACGACCCGCTCAAAACCGATCTGGAAGCCTTCCTGCATTCTTCGCAGGCCATGGTCAATGGCGAGGTGGTGCTGCATACCGAAGGCGCGCGCGTGGATACGGTCGCGGTGTCGTCGCCGCATCTGCTGCACGCCAAGGGCGCGACCTATGCGCAATCGGCCGACTGGGGCGTGGAGGAGGCCGAAGGGTTCATCAAGCTGTTCGGCATGAGCTCCACGTTGTGGGCCGAAGTGAACAAAGGCGGGAACTGATCCCGCAACCGCGTCATTCCGGTTCACCGGAATGACGTCATCTGGATGTCTGGATAACAGCATTACGGCATGACCATGACTACGTTGCTCGCCAACACGCTCGAACATCTCAAGGCTCTGGTGTCCTTCGACACCCGCAATCCGCCGCGCGCGATCAGCACCGGCGGCATCTTCGATTACATCCGCGCGCAGTTGCCGGATTTCGCGGTCGAGGTGATCGACCACGGCGCCGGTGCCGTCAGCCTGTATGCGGTGCGCGGCACGCCGAAGCTGATGTTCAATGTGCATCTGGACACCGTGCCCGATTCGCCGGCGTGGACGGCCAGCCCGTTCGAACTGCGGGTGGACGGCGAACGTGCGGTGGGTTTGGGCGCGTGCGACATCAAGGGCGCGGCGGCGGCGCTGCTGGCAGCGGCCCGAGCGCACAACGGCGATGCGGCCTTCCTGTTCACCAGCGACGAGGAAGCCAATGATCCGCGCTGCATTGATGCCTTTCTCGCACGCGCGATCCCTTACGACGCGGTGCTGGTGGCCGAGCCGACGCAGTGCCGCGCGGTGCTGGCGCATCGTGGCATCGCGTCGGTGCAGATGCGATTTTCCGGCCGGGCAGGGCATGCCTCGGGCCGGCAGCAGGCGTCGGACAGCGCGCTGCATCAGGCCGTGAGCTGGGGTCATCGCGCGCTGGAACTGGTGCGCTTGTTGGAAGGCGAAAAGTTCGGCGGGCTCTCCGGCCTGCGCTTCAACATCGGTCGCATCGAGGGTGGCATCAAGGCCAACATGATTGCCCCCGAGGCCGAGCTGCGCTTTGGTTTCCGGCCCTTGCCGTCGATGGACTTCGACGCGCTGTTGCAGCGTTTCGCGGCGCTGGCCGAGCCGGCTGCGGCGCTGTTCCAGGAAACCTTCCGTGGCCCGAGCCTGCCTTCCGGCGATCCGGCGCTGGCCGAAGACCGCCGGCTTGCCGCACGTGATGTGGCCGACGAACTGGAACTGGGAATCGGCAACGCGGTGGATTTCTGGACCGAAGCCTCGCTGTTTTCAGCCGCCGGCTACAACGCGATGGTCTACGGCCCGGGCGACATCGCGCAGGCCCACACGGCTGATGAATGGGTCGCGCTGGCGCAGCTGGACGAGTACGCGCGCAATGTCGTGCGGATCATTGGAAATACTTGAAGATGTCAACGCAGTCTGCTGCAAAACAACAGGTTTTCACTGAAGATATTTCCACCGATGCAGGCGCTGCGGAGCTTTATCCGGTGCTGCATCAGGCCGCCGCGCTGCGGGCATTGTCCACCAGCCCTTCCACCCGTTCCCGGATCGCAAACCCCGCCATGTCCCACCTCCAGACCCGCCAGACCATCGTGCGCCTGCTCTCCAGCATGGCCAGCGCCAAGGAGATCAGCCAGTACCTGAAACGCTTCTCGCAGCTGGACGCGGCCCGTTTCGCCGTGGTCAAGGTGGGTGGCGCGGTGCTGCGCGATGACCTGGAAGCGCTGACCTCCTCGCTGACCTTTCTGCAGGAAGTCGGGCTGACCCCGATCGTGCTGCACGGCGCCGGGCCGCAGCTGGATGAGGAACTGGGTGCGGCCGGCATCGAAAAGCAGACCGTCGACGGCCTGCGCGTGACCACGCCGGAAGCGCTGGCGATCGTACGGCGCGTGTTCCAGGCGCAGAACCTGCGGCTGGTCGAGGCGCTGCAGCAGAACGGCGCGCGCGCCACGTCGATCATCGGTGGCGTGTTCGAGGCCGAGTTCCTCGGGCGTGAAACCCTGGGCCTGGTGGGCGAGGTGACGCAGGTCAATCTGGCCGCGATCGAAACCAGCCTGCGCGCCGGTTCCATCCCGGTGATCGCCAGCCTTGGTGAAACCCGTGGCGGCCAGATCCTCAACGTCAACGCCGATTTCGCTGCCAACGAGCTGGTCAAGCGTCTGCAGCCGTACAAGATCATCTTCCTGACCGGCACCGGCGGCCTGCTGGATGCCGGCGGCAAGGTCATCGACTCGATCAACCTGTCCACCGAATACGAGGCACTGATGCAGCAGCCGTGGATCAACGGCGGCATGCGGGTCAAGATCCAGCAGATCAAGGATCTGCTCGACAGCCTGCCGCACGAATCCTCGGTTTCGATCACGCGTCCGGGCGATCTGGCCAAGGAACTGTTCACCCACAAGGGCTCGGGCACGCTGGTGCGGCGCGGCGAAAAAGTGCTGCGCGCCAGCCGCTGGGACGAACTGGATCTGGAGCGTCTGCGCGAACTGATCGAATCCAGCTTCGGGCGTGCGCTGCTGCCGGATTATTTCGAGCGCACCCCGCTGCTGCGAGCCTACGTCAGCGAAAACTACCGCGCCGCGATCCTGCTGTCCGAAGTGGACGGACATCCGTACATGGACAAGTTCGCGGTGCTGGACGAGGCCCAGGGCGAAGGCCTCGGGCGCGCGGTGTGGAATGTGATGCAGGCGGAAACCCCGCGCCTGTTCTGGCGTTCGCGCCACAACAACCAGATCAACGTCTTCTACTACGCCAACTCTGACGGCTGCTACAAGCTCGGGCAGTGGAAGGTGTTCTGGTACGGCCTGGACGGGCTGGAACAGATCGGCGAGGCGGTGCGCTATTGCAGCCAGCGCCCGGCGACGCTGGTCGGATGAAGGAGGGCAGGGACATGCAGCAACGCAAACGTGTCGGCATCATCGGCGCACGCGGCCACACCGGCAGCGAACTGATCCGGCTGGTGGCCGGGCATTCCGGGCTGGAACTGGCCTTTGTTTCCTCGCGCGAACTGGATGGCCAGCGTGTCTCCGACCACAACCCGGATTTTACCGGCGATCTGCGCTACGAGAACCTTGATCCGGAAGCCGCTGTCGCGCGTGGCGTCGATGCCGTGGTGCTGGCCTTGCCCAATGGCAAATCGGCGCCGTTTGTGGCGGCCTTTGACGCCCTTTCTCCTATCGCGGGCGGGGGAGAGGGAACGAGCACCACAGGTGCGAGTGCTGCTTCGACTTCCGGCAAAAGCCCCCCTCACCCTAGCCCTCTCCCCCGCGAGCAGGGGAGAGGGAGCGAGGTGGTCATCGTCGATCTTTCGGCCGATTACCGCTTTGATCCGGGCTGGTATTACGGCCTGCCGGAACTGACCCGCAAGCGCTATGCCGGGCAGCGCCGCATCGCCAATCCGGGCTGCTATGCCACCGCGATGCAGCTGGCGATCGCGCCGCTGAAGGAGGTGCTGGCCGGGCCGCCGCAATGTTTCGGTGTCTCCGGCTATTCGGGCGCCGGCACCACACCTTCAGACAAGAACGACGTGGAAAAGCTGCGCGACAATCTGATGCCTTACAGCCTGACCGATCACATCCACGAGCGCGAGGTCAGCGCCCAGATGGGCCTGCCGGTGGAGTTCATGCCGCATGTGGCGCCGCATTTCCGCGGCATCACGATGACGCTGAACCTGTGGCTGGACGCACCGATGAGCCGCGAGGCGGTGCGTGCACGCTTCCTGTCGTACTACGGCGGCGAACCGCTGGTGACGATCCAGGACGAAGCACCGTGGGTGTCTCAGATCGCGCAGCGACATGGCGCGGTGATCGGCGGATTCACGATGTCGCCGGACGGGCGGCGCGTGGTGCTGGTCTCGGTGTTGGACAACCTGCTCAAGGGTGCAGCCACGCAGGCTATGCAGAACCTCAACCTGGCGCTGGGCTTTGACGAAATGAAGGGAATCCAGGCATGACACGACAACACGCGGAGAGGCCGGCATGAGCGGCTTGCTGTGGCAGAAGGCGGGGGTCCAGACCGATGCGCGGATCATGCGTTTTCTGGCCGGCGATGACGTGATCCTGGATCGCGAATTCTTCCTGTTCGACATCCAGGCCAGCCGGGCGCATGTGGAAGGCCTGCGCAACATCGGCATCGTTTCGGCCGATGAAGCCGGCGCCCTGATCCGCGAGCTGGAACAGCTGGCCGAAGATTTCAGCGCCGGACGTTTCGTGCTGGACGAGCACTACGAGGACTGCCATTCGGCGATCGAGGCACGCCTGACCGAACGCCTCGGCGATGCCGGCCGGCGCGTGCACACCGGGCGAAGCCGCAACGACCAGATCCTGGTCGCCACGCGGCTGTGGCTGAAGGCGCGTCTGGAGGAACTGGCCGGGCGCAATCTGGAAGTGGCTGGCGTGTGTCTTGCGCGTGCACGAGAACCATCGCTGCCGCTGCCCGGCTACACCCATCTGCAGCGCGCCGTGGTGTCTTCCAGCGCGATGTGGTTCGCCGGCTTTGCCGAGAGCTTCATCGACAACGCGATGGCGGCCCGCGCCGCGTTCGCGCTGGTGGATGCCAATCCGCTCGGCACCGCCGCCGGCTATGGCGTCAACCTGCCATTGGATCGCGACCACGGCACCGCTGCGCTGGGCTTTGCCCGGATGCAGATTTCCCCGATCTACGCGCAGCTGTCGCGCGGCAAGTTCGAGCTTTGCGCGTTGGATGCGCTCGCCGCCGCAGTGCTGGACCTGCGCCGTCTGGCCTGGGATCTGTCGCTGTTCACGACCGGCGAATTCGGCTTCGTGACCTTACCCACGCAGTACACCACCGGCAGTTCGATCATGCCCAACAAGCGCAATCCGGATGTGGTCGAACTGATGCGCGCCAGTTACGCGCCGGTCGCGGCGGCGCGTTGCGAAATCGAACAACTGCTGTCGCTGCCCAGCGGCTACCAGCGCGATCTGCAGCTGTCCAAGGGTTCGCTGGTGCACGGCTTCCGCCACGGGCTGGATGCGCTGGCGCTGCTGCCGGATCTGCTGCGCCAGATGCAGTGGAAACCCGACGCGATGCGTGCCGCGATCGAGCCGGCGATGTATGCCACCGATGTCGCGATTGAAGCTGCACTGGCCGGCATCCCGTTCCGCGATGCCTACCGCGCCGCAGCTGATGCCAGCAGCGAGGCGGGGCAGGGCCGCACACCGGAAGGCAGCCTCGCGGCACGGGTGTCGCCCGGGGCCGAAGGTCAGCTGCGGCTGGATGTGCTCGAAGCCCGTCTGGCGCAGGCCTCGCAAGCGCTCGCCGCGTTCTACAGCGCCTGACGGACGCGTGCCGCACCCACACCGACAGAATCCATGAATCCCACCCACGCTCCCGCCTTCACCGAACAAGCGCTGCCACCGTGGAAGCGGGCCGTGCTCAAGGTTGGCAGCAGCCTGCTGGCGGCGCCCGGCGGTGGCCTGACGCCGCGTCATGCACTGGCACTGGCGCAGTTCGTATCGGCCAATGTGCAGGCCGGGCGCGAAGTGGTGATCGTGTCTTCCGGCGCGGTCGCGGCTGGGCGCGCGATCCTGCCGCGAGCGGCTGAAGCCGGTGCCGCGATGGCGGCCCGTCAGGCGCTGGCGGCACTCGGACAGGCGCAGCTGATCGGCCTGTGGCAGCGCTTTTTCGAACGCCCGGTGGCGCAGGTGCTGCTGACCCATGACGATCTGCGCAATCGCCGCCGCTATCTGAACGCACGTGCCACGCTGCTGGAACTGCTGCGGCTGGGCGCGTTGCCGGTGGTCAACGAGAACGACACGGTGTCGGTGGACGAACTCAAGCTCGGCGACAACGACAATCTGGCAGCCTTCGTCGCAGCGCTGGTCGATGCCGAGGTGCTGTTCATCGCCAGCGATGTCGCCGGCCTCTACAGCGCCGATCCGCGCAGTTGCCCGGATGCGCAGCCAATCAACGAAGTGCCTGCGATCACGCCGGAAATCCTCGCAATGGCCGGCGGCAACGGCAGTGCGCTCGGCACCGGCGGCATGCGTACCAAGCTGGATGCCGCAGCCAAGGCTGCCAGTGCCGGCATCCAGACCGTGCTGTTCAGTGGCACCGATGGCCAGACCCTGCGGCTGATGGCCCAGGGCAGCGTCTGCGGCACCCGCTTCCACGCGGCCGGCACCCGTCTGGCAGCGCGCAAACACTGGCTGCGGCACGCGCCTTCGGCGCCCGGCGCGGTGCTGGTGGACGCCGGTGCGGCTGAGGCGCTGGGCCAGCGCGGCGCGTCGCTGTTGCCCGGGGGCGTGCTCGATGCACTGGGTGATTTTGCGCGCGGCGATATCGTCGAAATCCAGTGTCGGCGTGATGATGCGCTGCAGTTGATCGGGCGCGGACTGGTGCAGTACTCGGCCAGCGACATCCGCCGCATTGCACGCCGCCATTCGCGTGAGATCGATTCGATCCTCGGCTACAACTACGGCGAAAGCATCGTGCATCGCGATGATCTGGTGCGGCAGTGAGCATCAGGCGCACGACAGCGGCATGCGACACGGAAATCGCCACGGGCTTCGCGGTAGCATGACTGGTCCTTCACAGGCGCGGTGAGTGCATGTCCTGGCAAACCCTGATTGATGTGCCATCGCTGATGGCGGAAATGGCGCGTCAGGCCAGCAGTGACACGCCACTGGTGCTGGTCGATTGCCGCTTCGACCTGAGCGACCCTGCTGCGGGTGAACGCGCCTATCTCGCCGGACACCTGCCCGGTGCGCGCTATGCGCATCTGGACCGTCATCTTTCCGATCTGAGTCGTGAAGGCAGGGGCCGTCATCCACTGCCTGAGGCGCAGGCCTTCTGCGTGGAACTGGCCAGCTGGGGCATCACCCCGGCGCACCAGGTCGTGGCCTATGACGCGCACGGCGGCGTGTTCGCGGCGCGGCTGTGGTGGATGCTGCGCCTGCTCGGGCATCGAGATGTGGCGGTGCTCGATGGCGGCCTGCCGGCGTGGGTCGCGCAGGGTGGCGAACTGGAGCGCTCAATTCCACGCCCGCGGCCCGGACATTACAAGGCGCGTTTCGATATCCGCGAGATCGTCACCACCGCGGTGGTTGCGGCACGCATCGCCAGTGGCGGCGGCATGCTGCTGGATGCGCGCGCGCCGGAGCGTTTCCGGGGCGAGGTCGAACCGCTGGACGCTCGCGCCGGCCATGTGCCCGGCGCGGTGAACCACTGCTTCAAGGACAATCTGGCGGCCGATGGCAGCTTCCTGCCGGCGCTGGAACTGGCCGAAAATTTCCACACGCTGCTGGGTGCGGTGCCGGCCGGCGAGGTGGTGCACATGTGCGGTTCCGGCGTTACCGCCTGCCACAATCTGCTGGCGATGGAGCACGCCGGACTGCGTGGTTCACGCGTCTACGCCGGTTCCTGGAGCGAATGGGTGTCCGAGCCTTCGCGCCCGGTTGCGCTCGGAGCCTGAAGCCGGCGGCGCGGATTTTCACCGACTTTCAAGGGATATGACGGATGGATCGAGCACGCATGAGCCCGGTCGGGCGGCTGTTTTCCGTGGTCGCGCTGATCGAGGCGCTGACCTGGTCCGGGCTGCTGCTCGGCATGCTGCTCAAGTACGGCACCGGCACCACGGATCAGGGGGTGTGGCTGTTCGGCCGGCTGCACGGATTCGCGTTTCTGATCTATCTGGGCGTGACGCTGTTTTCGGCCTGGCGTCTGAACTGGCCGTTCTGGGCCACGCTGGCGGCGGTGCTGGCCGCGATTCCGCCGCTGCTGACGCTGCCGCTGGAAATCTGGTTCCGGCAGCGTGGACTGCTGGCGCTGCGCGAGCCGGCGACAGCCTGAAACAGGCTCGCGCGCCGACGCTCGCGGGCCGGACTCAGCGTTTGCCGAGATTGGCGACCACGTGCTGCAACACGGCCTGGGTTTGCGGCGACTGCCAGGCTGCGATGAAGCGCGGCAGCTCCATCCGGGCCGGGTCCATGATCGATTCGAGCAGATCGCGGCGCGCGATGGCGCGGGTGTCTCGCTGTGCATTGCCGGGCAGCTTGAGCATGTTCTGCAGCCAGGCCAGCGCCTGTGCCGGCACCTGTTCGGGTTCGGCCAGTTCATCGACCAGGCCGACGGCCAGTGCTTCTTCGGATTCAATCATCGAGCCGGCCACCAGCATGCGTTCGGCCTGGCGCGTGCCGACCACGCGGCGGAAGGCGTACTGGATCGGTTCGGGCACGAACAAGCCGACCTGCACTTCGTTCAGCCCGATCCGGTAAGGCCCGCGTGCCATGACGCGGTAATCGGCATACAGGCAGATCACCGCGCCGCCGGCCGGGCTGTGGCCACCGATGGCGGCCGCCGACAGCAGCGGCGAGGCCGCCAGCGCGCGGCAGACATTGCCGAACGCGGTCCAGGTCGCCTCGACCGCTTCGATGCCCTGCGACAGCAGCCAGGGCAGGTCCAGCCCGCCGGTGAACACGCCGGTGCCGCCACTCAGCAACAGCGCGCGAACACCCTGGTCCGGCGCGGCCTCGATCGCCTCGCGCAGCGCGGTCAGCAATTCCAGATTCAGCGCATTGACCGGCGGGCGGGCAAGACGAAGTTCGAGGATGCCGTCGTGGTTGATCTGGTCGAGCATGGGCGGGCCTGCAGTGTGGGTCGGAGGAATGGCCCGCAAGCCTAGCAAGTTTCGGCGCCATCCGTACGCATTGGTACGGATGGCGCGGTGGCATGGATCAGACGGGATGGCTCAGCGCCGGAATGAGCTCACGGAACTTGAGCGGAGATTCCTTCGCGGGAAATCAGGGCCGCACTTCGGCCGGCCAGCGGTAGCGCACGCGGTAGCTCAACACGGTTTCGCCGTTGGCCGGCACGTTCACCTCGAAACGCACGTTCTGCGCATTGTTGCGCTCCCAGTCCTGCGAGCTTTCGAGAATTTCCCAGTCCTGCCAGCGGTTAAGCGCTTCGTGCACGCGCACCGTGACGGCGCTGGATTTTGCATTGGACAGCTTCACCTGGATGGTTTCCTCCAGGCTCAGACGGTCGGCGGCCAGACGCAGTTCGGTCTGGGTGCGTTCGGCGGAAAGATCGAAGGCTTCGCCCAGCGCCAGCGCGACTTTCTGTCCGGCGGCGGTGTGGCCGAGGCGCGCTTCGCCCAGCAGCGCATCAGCGCCGCTGCCGGCCTCGAACACGCGCACCCGCCCGGCCGGTAGCGGTTTGCCGAGGCCGGACTTTTCGTCGTTGGTGAAGTTCAGCGTGGTGGTGACGCTGTGCTGCTCGGGATTGGGGTTGGAGTGCACCTGCGGGCGCGGCGAGCGCCAGTTGCTGCCGCTGTTGCCGACCTCGTAGCGCCGTTCGCAGGCCACGCCTTCGGTTGGGTCCAGCAACGAGACACGCTGGATGCTGCCGTTGGGCAGGTCGATGCGCTGGCGCAGCGGATAGGCGTGGTATTCGCCCGAAGCCTCGGCATCCGGTGCCGATTCGTAGGCCATGTCCATCATCGCGGCAGCCTTGGCCATCACCGGCGCGGGTGCGCGCGGTGCGGAACTGCGGACCTGGTTCGGGTTGCCGGCCACCAGGGTCAGCGCGGTGGCGGGGAAGCTGGCGCCGGAGCGGTTGATGACCTGGGCTGCACCGGAAAACGACAGCGTGCAACGCTGCGCCGGGCCATCGACGCGGGCCAGGTATTCCGCCTGCCAGGCCATGCCGCCGGTGGCGTAGTCGAGCTGGAAGGTTTCGCGCCCGGCACGCGGGCTGTCCAGTTCCCAGCGCAGCGTCGGGCGGCTGGACATGCCTTCGGGCAGGCTCGCCAGTTCGAAACTGCTGTAGCTGGCCAGTACCGAGACCTTGCCGTCATCGCGCAGCAGGGTCAGGCCGTTGCCGGCGGCCAGCAGGATGCCGCTGTGGCTGCGGCGCGTGCCGCCATCGGCCTGTTCCACCTGTACGCGCTGGCCGATGGCCTGGTTCAGCAAGGCGGACTGGTCGGGCAGGGCGAAGTCGTAGCGCTGGCCGGTGATGCGCAGTGCCGGATTGGAAGGTTGCAGACGCACGCTGCCGATATCGATCGCGGTGGGCAGTTGGTCCAGCGCGGCGCTGCCGGCGCCACGCGGCAGCTCGAAGCTCCGCTGCTGGCTCACCAGCGCCAGGCCGGGCATGCCGGCGGAGGGATAACTGTTGGAAACGGAATCGAAGTCACCCGAGTACAGCGTGACCTTGGTATCGGCGGCGGTTGCGGACATGGACATCACCAAAGCGAATGAACAGAACAGGGCAGTGCGGCGCATGGGACTTCCTCGCAGGGGGACAGGACGTATCATAGGTGCCCATGAACGCGATATTTGGAAAATTGGGGTGGATCCTGTTGCTGGCGCCGTGGGCGTCGGTTCAGGCTGCCGACCCGGCCCCGGCCGAAAACGTCCCTGCGCAGAGCGCAGCGGTGAACCTGCTTGAAGCCCGCGACGGCTGGATCCGTACCGCGCCACCACAGGCGCCGGTGCGGGCCGGTTACGTCAGCCTGCACAATCCCGGTACGCAGGAAGTCGTCATCGACGCGGTGCGTTCGGACGCCTTCGGCGCGATCGAGATCCACGAGATGCACGATGTCGATGGCGTCATGCGCATGCGCCGCGTGTCGTCGCTGACGCTGGTCCCGCAGCAGAGCGTGGAACTGGCACCCGGCGGCCTGCACCTGATGCTGTTCCGCCCCAGCGGCGCCTTGCATGAAGGCGATCAGGCACGCTTCGTCTTCTCCGGCCCGCAGGGCGATGTGCTCGAAGCCGACCTCGTGGTACGCCAGCCATAAACCGGACCACGCAGCTGTCATCGGCGGCATGCCACAATCGCGGTTTTGCTTCGGGGTGTTTCAGATGCTGCGATGGGTTGTGATGATTTTGGGAGCGCTCCCGCTGCTCGCCTGTGGGCCGGCACCGGCACCGCAGGCAGCACCCGAAGCAGCGCCACCGCCAGCACCGATCCAGGTGCGCGTGGCCAGCTACAACGCCTCGCTGTACGACAACGACGCCGGTGGCCTGATCGCACGGCTGGAGCGCGGCGATGAGGCGGCCCGCAACATCGCGGCGGTGATCCAGCATCAGCGCCCGGACGTGCTGCTGCTCAACGAATTCGATCACGATCCGGACCTGCGTGCCGCCGAACTGTTCCAGCGCCGCTATCTGGAAATCCCGCAGGCCGGGCAGGTGCCGATCCGCTACGACTACCGCTTCAGCGCCCCGGTCAACACCGGCGAACCCAGCGGCATGGACCTGGATGGTGATGGTCGCAGCGACGGCCCCAACGATGCTTTCGGCTACGGCACGCATCCGGGCCAGTACGGCATGCTGGTGCTGTCGCGCTATCCGATCGACACCGCTGCGGTGCGCAGCTTCCAGCATCTCCTGTGGAAAGACCTGCCTGATGCGCGACGCCCGATGAATCCGGACGGCACACCGTATTACAGCGATGCCATCTGGGAACGTTTGCGGCTTTCCTCGAAATCGCACTGGGATGTGCCGATCCGCACCGCGCTGGGCACGCTGCACCTGCTGGCCTCGCATCCGACCCCGCCGGTGTTCGATGGCCCGGAAGACCGTAACGGCGCCCGCAATGCCGACGAAATCGCGCTATGGACACACTATCTGGACAGCCCAGACGCTGCATGGCTGTGTGATGACGCCGGCCGCTGCGGTGGCTTGCCGGCCGCTGCGCATTTCGTGCTGGCCGGCGACCTCAACGCCGATCCGGACGATGGCGACGCTGCCGAAGGCGCCATCGCGGCACTGCTGACGCATCCGCGCGTGGCGGCGGATTTCGTGCCACGCAGCCAGGGCGCGGTGGAAACCGCAAAGCGTCATGGGATCGAAAGGCACGGCGATGTCGCCAGCCATACCGGCGATTTCGGCCCGCGCACCGGCACCATGCGGCTGGATTATGTGCTGCCTTCGCGCAGCCTGACGGTGCGTGACGGCGGCGTGTTCTGGCCGCAGCAAGGCGAGCGCGGCGCGGACTGGTGCGCCGCTTCGGATCACCGCATGGTGTGGCTGGATCTGGGGCTCTGACGCCCGCCACCCGGCACGCACCCATCGTCGCGCCGGGGTTTGCAGGTAGAGTTCCGGGCGATGTTGGCAAACCCGGAGACTGCAATGAACCGATCACCTGCACGCGCGGCGGGCCTCGGCGCCCTGGCGCTGCTGATGCTGCTGCTGGCACCGTTGGCAGCGGCGAAAGATGGCATGAGCCTGCAGCAGGTCGCGCTCACGCGCAGCGTCACCGATGTGGCGATCCAGCCGCAGGGTGGTGCGATCGCCTACATCCTTTCCGTGCCGCGCGTGCCGGGCCAGGACAAGGACGGGCCAGCATGGGCGGAACTGCATGTGGTCGATACGGCTGGCCGCTCGCGTCCGTATATCAGTGGCCAAGTCAATGTCGCCGCGCCACGCTGGCTGCCGGATGGCGGCATCGCCTTCCTGATGCGGGGAGCTGGCGACAACTATCGATCGTTGTACCGGATTCCGTTCGATGGTGGCGGTGCGCAGCGGCTGCGGATGCTGGACAGCGATATCCGCAACTTCAGCGTTTCACCCGATGGACAACAGGTCGCGCTGGTGGCGCTGGAACCGGAAGATCCCGAACTCAAGGCCATGCGCGACAAGGGTTTCAACGCGCAAGTGGTGGAAGAGGGCACGCGCCGGGCGCGGGTCTGGATCGCAGCGCTGGATGATCCAGCCGCTGCCGCGACGCCGCTGGAAATCGAAGGTTCGGTGCAGTCGGTGCACTGGAGTCCGGCCGGCGACCGGCTGGCGCTGGTGGTGACGCCGAACGAGCGCATCGACGATGTCATGGTTGCGGCGCGGGTGCGCATTGTGCGGGCGCGCGATGGACGCAAACTGGGCCGGGTCGACAACCCCGGCAAGCTTGGCCAGCTGGCATGGAACACCGATGGCTCGCAGCTGGCGATCATTTCCGCGCAGGATGCGAACGATCCGCGCGAAGGCCGGCTGACCGTGGTCGGGCGCGATGGTGGTGCGCAGCGCGATCTGCTGCCCGGGCTTGAGGGCCATGTCTGGAACCTGCAATGGCGCGATCCGCACCGCATGGTGTTCATCAGCAACGAAGGCACCGCCACCCGCATCGGCGAAGTGGATCTGGACGGTAATCAGCGCACCCTGCTGGCGCGCGATACGCCGGTGTATTCGCGCCTGGCGCTGGCGCGCGACGGGCGTCTGGCGCTGGTGGGCAGCACACCGCAGCATCCGCCGGAAGTGTTTACTCTGGCTGCCGGCGCCCATGCGCCGCAGCGCCTGACCGACAACAATCCGTGGCTGGCGGACGTGACGCTGGCACGGCAGGAAGTGGTGCGCTACACCGCCCGCGATGGCCTGGAAATCGAGGGCATCCTGGTGCATCCGTTGCAGCGCCGCCGCAATGCGCAGGTGCCGCTGCTGCTGTTCGTGCATGGCGGGCCGGAATCGCATGTCTCCAATGGCTGGGTGACCAGCTACAGCCAGCCGGTACAGCACGCTGCGGCGAAGGGCTTTGCCTCGTTCCTGCCCAATTACCGCGCCAGCACCGGGCGCGGCGTGGCTTTTTCCAAGCTCAACCATGGGCGGCCGGCGCAGGAGGAATTTGATGATCTGATCGATGGCGTCGAACATCTGGTGGCGAGCGGTCTCGTCGACAGGAGCAAGGTCGGCATCAGTGGCGGTTCGTATGGCGGCTATGCGACCGCCTGGGGCGCGACCTGGTACAGCGAACATTTCGCCGCGGCGGTGATGTTCGTGGCGATCACCGACAAGATCGGCCTGCTGGGCACCAGCGACATCCCGAATGAATTCCACCGCTCGCACTATCAGGTGTGGCCGTGGGAAGACTGGGATCTGTTCACCCGGGCCAGCCCGATCCGGCATGTGCAGCGCAACCGTACGCCGACATTGATCCTGCACGGCGATGCCGATCCGCGCGTGGATCCAACCCAGTCGCGCAGCATGTACCGTTATCTGAAACTGGCCGGCAAGGCGCCGGTGCGGCTGGTGCTGTATCCAGGCGAGGGACACGGCAATGCGCGCGCGGCCTCGCGCTGGGACTATTCGCTGCGCCTGATGCAGTGGATGGAGCACTATCTGCAAGGCCCGGGCGGTGAGCCACCGGCGGCGCAGCTCGACTACCGCTTCGAATAGATCCGGCCCATGGACCTGGCCCATCACCGCTTCGTGCGGCTGAGATGACAACGGCCCCGTGCATCTTTCCCCTTCAGGGGTGATGCACGGGGCCGTGTGGTGTGCGGCTTCAGCTTCAGGCGGCGCGACTGGCGCGCTTGCGGTCGTTCTCGGTCAGGTGCTTCTTGCGCAGGCGGATTTCCTTCGGCGTGACCTCCACCAGCTCATCGTCCTCGATGAAGTCCAGCGCCTGTTCCAGCGAGAACTTGATCGCCGGCGTCAGCTTGATGGTGTCGTCCTTGCCGGCGGCGCGCACGTTGCTCATCGGCTTGGGCTTGATCACGTTGACGGTCAGGTCGTTGTCCTTGGAATGGATGCCGACCAGCTGGCCTTCATAGACGTTGTCGCCTTCGGCCGCGAACAGGCGGCCGCGATCCTGCAACGGGCCGAGCGAGTAGGCCGGTGTGGTGCCGGCGGCATTGGCGATCATCACGCCGTTGATGCGCTTGGCGATCGCTCCCTGTTCCTTCGGGCCGTAATGGTCGAACACGTGGAACAGCAGGCCCGAGCCCTGGGTCAGGGTCTTGAACTCGTTCTGGAACCCGATCAGGCCGCGTGCCGGAATCATGTAGTCCAGCCGCACCCGGCCCTTGCCGTCCGATTCCATGTTGCTCAGCACCGCCTTGCGGGTGCCGAGCTTTTCCATGACGCCGCCCTGATGGGTTTCCTCCACGTCGACCACCAGCTGCTCGATCGGCTCCATCAGCTGGCCGTCGATTTCCTTGATGATCACTTCCGGGCGCGACACCGCCAATTCATAGCCTTCGCGTCGCATGGTTTCGATCAGCACCGACAGGTGCAGCTCGCCACGGCCGGAGACCAGGAACTTGTCGGCGTCCTGCAGCTGTTCGACCTTCAGCGCCACGTTGTGCACCTTTTCGCGGTCCAGGCGTTCCTTCAGCTGGCGGCTGGTCAGGAACTTGCCGCCGGACAGGTCCTTGTTGCCGGCAAACGGCGAGTTGTTGACCTGGAAGGTCATCGAAATCGTCGGCTCGTCCACGGTCAGCGGTGGCAACGCCTCAGGCGTGTCCAGCGCACAGATGGTGTCGGAAATGGTCAGCTCCTGGATGCCGGAGATGGCGATGATGTCGCCTGCCTGGGCCTCTTCCACTTCATGCCGTTCCAGCCCCATGAAGCCCAGCACCTGCAACACCTTGCCCTGGCGCTTCTTGCCTTCCCGGTTGATGATGCTGACCGGCATGTTGGTGCGTACCTTGCCGCGCTGGATGCGACCGATGCCGATCACGCCGACGAAGTTGTTGTAGTCCAGCTGGCTGATGCGCATCTGGAACGGACCATCGGTTTCAACCTGCGGCGCCGGCACGTGCTGCATGATGGCCTCGTACAGCGGTGTCATGTCGCCCGAGCGCACATCGTCGGTGAGGCCGGCATAACCGTTCAGGCCGGAGGCGTAGATGATCGGGAAATCCATCTGCTCGGGCGTGGCGCCGAGGCGGTCGAACAGATCCCAGATCTGCTCCACCACCCATTCCGGACGCGCACCCGGGCGGTCGACCTTGTTCACCACCACGATCGGCTTGAAGCCCATCGCGAACGCCTTCTGCGTCACGAAGCGGGTCTGCGGCATCGGTCCATCCATCGCATCGACCAGCAGCAGCACCGAATCCACCATCGACAGCACGCGTTCGACCTCGCCGCCGAAGTCGGCGTGGCCCGGGGTATCGACGATGTTGATGCGGTTGCCGCGCCAGTTGATCGCGGTGTTCTTGGCCAGGATGGTGATGCCGCGTTCCTTTTCCTGATCGTTGCTGTCCATCACGCGTTCGGCCAGCGTGGTGCGCTCGTTCAGCGTGCCGGAGTTCTTCAGCAGGCTGTCGACGAGGGTGGTCTTGCCATGGTCGACGTGGGCGACGATGGCGATGTTGCGAAGGTTCTGGATAGTCATGGGCACGGGCTATGAAGGCGGGTCGAAGACGGGCCGGTGGAAGGAAAAGCGAATCCTGGCAGGCGACAGGAACACGAAAACGCGAGCGATCTGTCGATCGCCCGCGTCGTTCACGCATCATGGTGCAGCGCATTATACGGCAAAGCGTGCAGCCGCGCGTAAGTGTCGTTCAGGCAGTTGGGGGAGAATGGGGGTTGGAGGCCATATGATAGCTTTTGTCTATATGAATGATTGTATCAATCAATTTTGACTATTTAATTCAACGGGCTAGAATTGTCCCCGTTGAGTCCTCCAGACCCATCACTCCCTCCTTCATCCATCCCTTCAACCCCAACCCAAGGAGTCATCGCGATGTCCCTTATCAATACCGCCGTCCAGCCGTTCAAGGTCAACGCCTTCCACAACGGCAAGTTCATCGAAGTCACCGAAGAAAGCCTGAAGGGCAAGTGGTCGGTGCTGATCTTCATGCCGGCGGCCTTCACCTTCAACTGCCCGACCGAGATCGAAGACGCGGCCGAAAACTACGCCGAGTTCGAGAAGATGGGTGCCGAGGTCTACATCGTCACCACCGACACGCATTTCTCGCACAAGGTGTGGCACGAAACCTCGCCGGCCGTCGGCAAGGCGCGCTTCCCGCTGATCGGTGATCCGACCCACCAGCTGACCAACGCCTTCGGCGTGCACATTCCGGAAGAAGGTCTGGCCCTGCGTGGCACCTTTGTGATCAACCCGGAAGGCGTGATCAAGACCATGGAAATCCATTCCAACGAGATCGCCCGCGACGTGTCCGAAACCGTGCGCAAGCTCAAGGCCGCCCAGTACACCGCCGCCAACCCGGGTGAAGTATGCCCGGCCAAGTGGAAGGAAGGTGCCAAGACCATCGCACCGTCGCTGGACCTGGTCGGCAAGATCTGATCCGGCTGGCCGGAGCTTGCGTTCCGGCCGCTGCGTTCCCATCCCCGCAGTTGCGGGGGTGGGAGCAAATCCCAGCCACTGCGCGGCGGTTGCTGTGATTTGTTCCCATCGTACCGATGCCTGGCGGCCGTACTGCGGACCGTCCCGGCTTCACTCAGCCTGAAAAAAGGAGTCGCACCATGTTGGATGACGGTTTGAAGACCCAGCTTGCCGCCTATCTGGAGCGCGTCGTGCGGCCGATCCAGATCACCGCCTGGCTGGATGAGGGCGAGGCTTCGGCCGAAATGCGCGCGCTGCTGGAGGACGTGAAGGCGGCCTCGGCGCAGATTTCGCTGGAGATCCGCCGCAGCGAAGGCAGCGAGCGCGTGCCGGCTTTCGCACTGAGCAGCCCGGGGCAGGACATCAACCTGACCTTCGCCGGCCTGCCGATGGGCCACGAGTTCACCTCTCTGGTGCTGGCGCTGCTGCAGGTCGGCGGTTATCCGCCCAAGCTGGAACAGGAAATCCTGGAGCAGATCAAGGATCTGGACGGGGACTTCGTGTTCGAGACGTATTTCTCCCAGTCCTGCCAGAGCTGCCCGGACGTGGTCCAGGCGTTGAACCTGATGAGCGTGCTGAACCCGCGCGTCAAGCACATCGCCATTGATGGCGCCTATTTTCCGGACGAGGTCGAAAGCCGCGAAGTGATGACGGTCCCGACCATCTTCATGAACGGCGAACGCTTCGGCCAGGGCCGCATGGGCGTGGAAGAGATCGTCGCCAAGCTCGACACCAGCTCGGATGAGCGTGAAGCCGGCAAGCTGGATGCGAAGGAGCCGTTCGACGTGCTCGTCATCGGTGGCGGCCCGGCCGGTGCTGCAGCGGCGATCTATGCTGCACGCAAGGGCATCCGTACCGGTGTGGCGGCCGAGCGTTTCGGCGGCCAGGTGCTGGATACGCTGTCGATCGAGAACTTCATTTCGGTCAAGGAAACCGAAGGCCCGCGTCTGGCCGTGGCGCTGGAAGAACACGTGCGCGAATACGACGTGGACGTGATGAACCTGCAACGCGCACAGAAGCTGATCCCCGGCAAGGACGGCCTGCACGAGGTGCAGTTCGCCAACGGCGGCACGCTGCGCAGCAAGAGCGTGATTCTGGCCACCGGTGCGCGCTGGCGCGACATCGGCGTGCCGGGCGAAACCGAATACCGCACCAAGGGCGTAGCCTATTGCCCGCACTGTGACGGGCCGCTGTTCAAGGGCAAGGATGTCGCGGTGATCGGTGGCGGCAACTCCGGCGTCGAGGCCGCGATCGACCTGGCCGGCGTCGTGGCCCATGTCACCCTGATCGAATTCATGCCCGAGCTGTGTGCCGATGCGGTGCTGCAGCGCAAGCTGCTGAGCCTGCCCAACGTCACCGTGATCCGCAACGCGCAGACCACCGAGGTGCTGGGCGACGGTACCCGCGTGACCGGCCTGACCTATACCGACCGTGCCAGCGGCCAGTCGCACCAGGTGGATCTGGCCGGCGTGTTCGTCCAGATCGGCCTGGTGCCGGTCACCGACTGGCTGAAGGACAGCGGTGTGGAACTGAGTCCGCGCGGTGAGATCGTCATCGACGCACGTGGCCAGACCAATATCCCCGGCGTGTTCGCGGCCGGTGACGTCACCACCACGCCGTACAAGCAGATTGTGATCGCGATCGGCGGCGGTGCCACTGCCTCGCTGGCTGCATTCGATCATATGGTCCGCACCAGCGCGCCGGCGGAAGCCAAGACCGAAGCCGCCTGATCAGCGGAACCGGTTCCGTCTCGCACGGAACCTTCCATCGCGAAATGAAAAAGCCGCACCTGAAGGGTGCGGCTTTTTCCGTTGCTGCCTATGACGATAAGAGCGTGATGACGCGTTCAGTCTTCGCGGCGTTCGTGCGTCACGGCACCGCTGTAGGCGTCGATCTTCAGTTCCACACGTTCGCCGCGTGCGTTGGTAGCCTCGGCCTCCCAGCGGCCATCATCGAAATCCAGATCCTCGATCCGGCTGTAGCCGGCCGCGCCCAGGCGGGAATGGATGTCGTCCACATTCAGCGGCGTGCTGCCGGCCGGATCCTGCGGTGCGTTGAGGATGTCGCCGCTGACCGGATGCAGCACCAGATCGAATTCGCGCCCGTGGGCATCGATGGCTTCCACTTCCCAGAAGGCATCATCGAATTCGATATCGCGCACATCCACGAAACCGGCATCCAGCACCAGGGTGCGGACATCGGTCGAGGACAGCGTGCTGCTGTCGCGGCCGTGGAATACGTGAACCAGCCCGCTGTCCCCATCCAGCAGCAGATCCAGCTTGCGGCCATCCGGGCCTCGCGTTTCGGCGGTCCAGTGGCCGTGGCGGAACTCGAGATCGGAGATGTTCTCGTGCCCGGCGGCCGTCATCTGCTGGCGGGCGCTGACGGAGTCAAGCGCGGGAGACTGGGAAAAGGCGGTTGGTGCGGTCAGCATCAAAGCCAGCGCGGCAACAAGGGGTTTGACGTAAGGCATGGGACTGCTCCTGTAGGGAAAGCGGGTTCGGCGGTATGCCGACGCTATCCACTGTGCAGGAAGCTGGATAAACGGGGTTTGAAGGGCATCGGAGGGTGCGTTGATCGGCTTGTCATGGCCGGGAGAAGCAGCGCGCTGCTGCTGCGACGGCTCCCGCCACGATGGCAGCCTTCTGGATGCATCATCCATGCAGGTCGCGGGCGGCCTGATGGGTGGCGCTTCCCTGCGGCCTAGCCGGCAAATCCGCTTTCATGTGGACGTGAAGACGTCCAACCAGTTCAGGTTTCCAGCGTCGCCAGATCGCCCTTGGTTTCCAGCCAGGTCTTGCGGTCCGGCGCGCGCTTCTTGGACAGCAGCATGTCCATCAGCGAGGCGGTCTGCTCGCCATCCTCGACGGTGAGCTGGACCAGGCGGCGGGTGTCCGGATCAATCGTGGATTCGCGCAGCTGCGACGGGTTCATTTCACCCAGCCCCTTGAAGCGGGTGACATTGACCGCGCCCTTGATTTTCTCGCGCTCGATCCGCTCCAGCAGGATGCGGCGCTCTTCGTCATCCAGCGCGTAGAACACCTGCTTGCCCACGTCGATGCGGAACAGCGGCGGCATCGCGACGAAAACATGACCACGCCGCACCAGCGCCGGGAAGTGCTTCAGGAACAGCGCCGCGAGCAGTGTGGCGATGTGCAGGCCGTCCGAGTCCGCGTCGGCCAGGATGATGACCTTGCCGTAGCGCAGGCCTTCCAGATTGGCCGAACCCGGATCGCAGCCGATCGCCACGGCCAGGTCGTGCACTTCCTGCGAGGCCAGCACGCCGGAGCTGGCCACTTCCCAGGTGTTCAGGATCTTGCCGCGCAGCGGAAGAATGGCCTGGAAATCCTTGTCGCGCGCCTGCCGTGCGCTGCCGCCGGCCGAATCGCCTTCCACCAGGAACAGCTCGGTGCGCGACAGATCCTGCGAGGCGCAGTCGGCCAGCTTGCCGGGCAGGGCGGGGCCTTGCGTGATCTTCTTGCGGACGATCTGCTTTTCGGTCTTGAGCCGGGCCGAAGCGCGTTCGATCGCCAGTTGCGCAATCTTTTCGCCCAGTTCCACATTCTGGTTCAGCCACAGCGAGAAGGCATCGTGCGCGGTGCCTTCCACGAAACCGGCGGCCTGGCGTGAGGACAGGCGCTCCTTGGTCTGGCCGGAGAACTGCGGATCGGCCAGCTTGGCGCTGAGCACGTAGCTGATCCGGTCCCAGACATCTTCCGGCGCCAGCTTGACGCCGCGCGGCAGCAGGCTGCGGAAATCGCAGAACTCGCGCAGCGCCTCGGTCAGGCCGGTGCGCAGGCCGTTGACGTGGGTGCCGCCCTGCGCGGTCGGGATCAGGTTGACGTAGCTTTCCTGCACCAGTTCGAGCACGCCCGATTCCGGCGGCGGCACCCAGCACAGGGCGAACTCGCAGGCTTCCTGTTCGCGTGTCTGCGAGGCCAGGAACAGCTCCGGCGGCAGGTAGGCGTGATCGCCCAGCATGCCGCGCAGGTAGTCGCGCAGGCCGTTTTCGTAATGCCACTGGTCGCGCTCGCCGCTGGCCACATCGAACAGCGATACCCGCAGCCCCGGACACAGCACGGCCTTGGCGCGCAGCACATGGCGCAACTGGCGCAGGTTGAATTTCGGGCTGTCGAAATACTTCGGATCCGGCCAGAAATGCAGCCGCGTACCGCTGTTGCGTCGTCCCACGGTGCCGATCTGGGTCAATGTGGAATCGGCCAGTCCATCGCGGAAGGACATGTGGTATTCGGCACCATCGCGCTTGATGTAGACATCCAGTCGGGTCGACAGCGCGTTCACCACCGACACGCCGACGCCATGCAGGCCGCCGGAGAAGGTGTAGTTCTTGCCGCTGAACTTGCCGCCGGCATGCAGCCGGGTCAGGATCAATTCGACGCCTGGGATGCCTTCTTCCGGATGCACGTCCACCGGCATGCCACGCCCATCATCGGCCACTTCGCAGCTGCCATCGGGGTGCAGCGTCACCTCGATGCTGCCGGCGTGTCCGGCCAGCGCCTCGTCCACCGAGTTGTCGATGACCTCCTGCGCCAGGTGGTTCGGGCGCGAGGTGTCGGTGTACATGCCGGGGCGGCGCTTGACCGGATCCAGGCCGGAAAGGACTTCGATATCGGCGGCGTCGTAGCGGGTGCTCATGGGTGCAGCAGAATCCGGAAAGGCAGCCGTGCAGGATGGCGGGGCGGCGCGGATGAATCAAGATGTCCGGGCGGGATGCAAGGCCGGCTTGCCGTTGCCGCCGGTTTTGCAAGGCATCACGGGATCGGCATGTGCCGGAAGATCGCAAAGCAGGGCTTTCTGGGCTGAATTGCCACCTTGCCCGATGTTCATACCCCCATGTTGCGCCGCAACAATTGTTTACCCCGAACGAGGTACTTCGTGTTGCCCTATGTCGGGCTATCCCCTAAAATAAGAAGATTCTAATAAAAAAGAGGTGGATGTTGGAAAACTACGATGACCTGCAGCAGAGCTATGGCCGCTGCCTGCGCGAGAAGAACTTCATCGAGCGTTTCTATGAAATCTTCATGGTCAGCCATCCCGACATCGCACCGATGTTCGCCAAGACCGATTTCAACACCCAGCGACTGGCCCTGCGGCGCGGCATCAGCGCCGGGATCGAGCATGCCAGTGGCAGCCGCCTGGCGGAGAACACTGTCAAGCGCATGGCCGAGGTGCACTCGCGCAAGGGTCGCGTTCCGGTGCCGCCCTCGCTCTACAGGTACTGGGTCGAAAGTCTGGTGACCGCCGTCAGCGAGACCGATCCGCAGGCCGATGACAAGCTGCTGGAGCGCTGGCGCAAAGGCATGAACAAGGTCATTTCCTCGTTCACCGAGCGGTATTGAGAAACAGCCGGTGACCGCTGAACGGCGATCACCGGTCCGGCAAGAAAAACGCGATACGTGGGCAGACCGCGCATCGCATTTTTCATTTGTCTGTCGTAATGCCCCGCAGCGATCCGGGCGCTGCCAGCATGCTGCTGCGGGTCACGCCCCCAAGCGGACGATGTACGAAGCCGGGGGCTGCCACACGGGGTTCCGGTGGCGGGAAATCAGCGGATGCGGCGCACCTTGGTCGTGGTGTTGTAACCCTCGACCCGCAGCGTCCAGCTGTTCATGAAGCCGGGCCGGATCGTGATCGAGGGGTTTTCCAGCTTCACGCCACGCCACGGATCATTGCCGACCTGCTGCCAGACCTGGCCGTTTTCCAGTTTGAAGATGGTCTTGCCTTCCCAGCCGCGGAACTCGCCCAGGATGCGGCTGTGCACTGGGCCATCGCCGGTATCGGCCACGGCAGGGCCGTCGCTCACGGGCTGCCCGCCGTACGCTGCGCTGCCGCCGACATTCTGCTGCAACCAGGCATTGAGCTGGGCCAACTCTTCCGGACTCAGCTTGTCCAGACCGGCGGCGCGGAACTGCGCCGCGCTCATGCGCTCCTCCAGCGTGGAAAACGACTGCGCGGCGGCGAACGGCGCCAGGCCGCAGGCGAGGAGGCCCAGTACCAGGGCCAGACGACGGGAAGCGGGCAGAAGGGTTCGGGTCACGGTGGCACCGATGATGAAGGGGAAGGCGTGAAGTCTAAGACCGTGGCCGGATAGTGCAAAGCTGCGCTCAGCCGGTCGAGGTGTCGAGATGTGAATCCGGCGAGCGTACATGACTTGAATTTGACGCACTGAACCAGGCTGCGGTACTGCACACGGGGCCTGCAGACGGACAAGGCGCTGTGCTTGTACGGTATCCAGCGAGGCATCCACCTGGATGCCCCTGAAAAAACAGGGACGGATTCCTGCGAACCCATCCCTGCGTATTCCTCGTGAACTGCTACCACGTCCCGTGTCAGTTGCCGCCGGTGGCCGCCAGCTTGCGCAGCACGTAGTGCAGGATGCCGCCGTGGCGGAAGTATTCGACTTCCTTGGGCGTGAGCAGCAGTACTTCGGCCTGGAAGTTCAGCTGGGTGCCGTCCGGGCGGCGTGCCACCACCTTGGCGAAGCGGGCGGTGCCGTTTTCCAGTCCCTGGATGTCGAACACCTCGTCGCCGCGCAAGCCGAGCGAACTGATCGATTGGCCTTCGACAAAGCGCAGCGGCAGCACGCCCATGCCGACCAGGTTGGAGCGGTGGATGCGCTCGAAGCTTTCCGCGATCACCGCCTTGACCCCGAGCAGGTTGGTGCCCTTGGCGGCCCAGTCGCGCGAGGAGCCGGTGCCGTATTCGTTGCCGGCCAGCACCACCAGCGGCAGCCCGCGTTCGCGGTAGGCCATCGCGGCGTCATAGATCGACATGCGCTGCGGCGGCGCGTCGTCCTCGGGCGGGTAATACAGCGTGTTGCCGCCTTCCTCGCCGCCCAGCATCAGGTTCTTGATGCGGATGTTGGCGAACGTGCCGCGCAGCATCACATCGTCATTGCCGCGACGGCTGCCGTAGGAGTTGAAGTCGGCCGGTTGCACGCCGCGCCCGAGCAGGTAGCGCCCGGCCGGGGAGTCCTTCTTGATGCTGCCGGCCGGGGAAATGTGGTCGGTGGTGATCGAGTCGCCGAACAGGCCCAGCACCCGTGCCCCGGAGATGTCTTCGATATGGCCCGGCTGGGCCGGCATGCCGTCGAAGTAGGGCGGGTTCTTGATGTAGGTGGAGGACGCCTCCCAGGCGTACAGCGCGTCGTCGGGGGATTCGATGCTGTTCCAGCGGCTGTCGCCCTTGAATACATCGGCGTAGTTCTGCTTGAACATTTCCGGGCCGATGGTGCTGGCGATGAAGTCCCCGATTTCCTTGTTGCTGGGCCAGATGTCGCGCAGGAACACCGGCTGGCCGTCGCGGTCGAGGCCGAGCGGTTCACGGGTGAGATCGATATCGACGGTGCCGGCGATGGCATAGGCCACCACCAGCGGCGGCGAGGCCAGATAGTTCATCTTCACTTCGGCGTGGATGCGGCCTTCAAAGTTGCGGTTGCCCGAGAGCACCGAGGCCACGACCAGATCACCTTCGGCAATGCCGGCCGAAACTTCCGCTGGCAGCGGGCCGGAGTTGCCGATGCAGGTGGTGCAGCCGTAGCCGACCACGTAGAAGCCGAGCTTTTCCAGATCGGCCAGCACGCCGGCCTTGTCCAGATAGTCGGTGACCACGCGCGAGCCGGGCCCGAGCGAGGTCTTGACCCAGGGTGCCGGCTTCAGGCCACGTGCGGCGGCATTGCGGGCCAGTAGGCCGGCGCCGAGCATCACCGCCGGGTTGGAGGTGTTGGTGCAGGAGGTGATCGCGGCGATCACCACGGCACCATCCTTGAGCGCGACCTGCTCGCCATTGAGGGTGATGCGCGCCACACCCTTCTGCAGGTTCTCGTTGCCAACCGCGGCCGAGCCGCCTTCTGCGATGAAATCGGCGATGTCGCGGCTGCGCTTGTCGCGCAGCGGGGTGAACGAAGGCAGTGAGCCGCGATAGTTGCGCTGCATGTCTTCCAGCAGCACGCGGTCCTGCGGACGGCGCGGGCCGGCCAGCGACGGTTTCACCGTGCCCATGTCCAGGCGCAGCGTGGCGCTGTACTGCGCCGGAGGGCTGTCCTGGTCGTGCCACAGGCCCTGGGCGCGGGCATAGGCTTCCACCAGCGCGATCTGTTCCTCGCTGCGGCCGGACAGGCGCAGATAGCGGACGGCCTCGGCATCGATCGGGAAGATGCCGCAGGTGGCGCCATATTCGGGCGACATGTTGCCGATGGTGGCGCGGTCAGCGAGGGGCAGATGCTGCAGGCCGCTGCCGAAGAACTCGACGAACTTCCCGACCACGCCGTGCTGGCGCAGCATCTGGGTCACCGTCAGTACCAGATCGGTGGCGGTGCCGCCTTCGGGCAGCTTGCCGGTCAGCTCGAAGCCGACCACCTGCGGGATCAGCATTGAGGACGGTTCGCCCAGCATCGCGGCTTCGGCCTCGATGCCGCCCACGCCCCAGCCCAGCACACCGATGCCGTTGATCATCGTGGTGTGGCTGTCGGTGCCGAACACGGTGTCCGGGTAGGCGAACAGCTCGCCATCCTTTTCCACCGCCATCACCACGCGGGCGAGGTTTTCCAGATTGACCTGGTGCACGATGCCGGTGTTGGGTGGCACCACGCGGAAATCGTCGAATGCCTTCTGGCCCCAGCGCAGGAAGGCGTAGCGTTCACGGTTGCGCTCAAACTCGATGCGGCCGTTGATGTCCAGCGCGTTGGCCTGGCCGAACACGTCCACCTGCACCGAGTGGTCGATGACCAGCTCGGACGGAATCTGCGGGTTGATCTGTTCCGGCTTGCCGCCGAGTTTGACCACCGCATCGCGCATCGCGGCCAGATCGACCACACAGGGCACGCCGGTGAAGTCCTGCAGCACCACGCGCGCCGGCATGAAAGCGATCTCGGTGGCGGGCTCGGCGGCTGGATCCCAGTTGGCCACCGCTTCGATGTGTTGCGCGGTGACGCTGACGCCATCTTCGTTGCGCAGCAGGTTTTCCAGCAGGATTTTTAGCGAGAAGGGAAGCCGGCTGAGGTCGAAACGCTCGCCCAGTTTCGGCAGGCTGGCGTAGTGGTATTGCTTGCCACCGACATCGAGGGTGGCGCGGGTGGCGAAGGTGTCTTTCACGGGTAGAACTCCTGTGGCAGGGCAGGGGCGGCCCCCTGCGAACGCTATGTGAAGTTGTTCCCGTCAAGTATACGGCCCCGCGATGTGCTGGCCCTGAAGCTCTCTCAAGGTTCGAAGCCGTCGGCGAACAAGTTGTACGGATCGGGGCGTTCGTATGCGCCGATGTCGCAACGGGCGATGCCGTCGCCGTTGCCATCCTGTGGGCGCTGGTTGCCGCGCGCATCGAGGCTCAGGCAGTCAATCGCCGTTGCGCCAGTGTCGGTCAATGGCCCATCCGCCGCGTAGGCGATAACCGGCATGTCCTGGCTCACGTCCAGAGCGTATGGCGCGGTGGTAGCCAGCAGGGTGGCACCGGGCTGGAGCTTCTGTGCACAACTGGATGCGACAAAGGCGTTGAACGCACTCTGGGCTGCTGCGACGGTGGAGGCGTCGAAATGGCACCCCGTGTCGCCGCTGCTGACGTGTCCCAGTGCGTTGTGGGAGATGTAGCCGAGTATCGACGAGGTAACGTAAAGGTGTGCGCCAGAGGGGGCGCTGTTGTTTTCGAAGGTATTGAAGTGCAGTTCCGGAACGGTGTGATCCAGAACGAGCGCACCGCCTGCCTGGGAAGCTTGATTGGCGTGGAAGGTGTTGTTCATCAGGTCCGCTGTAATCCTGTCGCCGACATTGCTTCGGCGAAGATATGCAACACCGCCGTACGCTGCCTGGTTGTTGGTGAAGTAGTTCTGTTCGAAGAAGATCTGGCAATCTGCAAAACAGCCTGACGAAATCGCACCGCCGTGGCTTGGATGGGTTTCACCTGCCGCACGGTTGTTGGCGAAGATGCTGTCGCGCAGCACCAGTTGTGTCAGGTTGGTGCCGGTGCTGATGGCACCACCATTGGCGAAGATCAGTTCCGCCCGGTTGTTGTAGAAGCGGCTGTTTTCGATGCGGAGACTCTCCCCCAGAAAGGAGATCGCACCACCTCCGCCGCTGGCGAAGCCGGTTGTGTCGTTGAAGACGCGATTGTTGGAAAACAGCGTGTCTTGAACCGTCATCCACGCAAAGGTGTTTCTCACGATGATGGCACCGCCGGCGGTGTTGACGTTGTCTTGTGCGATGGACTGACAGTCGGTGAACTGGCTTTGCCCGATGGTCACGATCATTCTTGGATCATTGATGTTGCTGCGCCCTGCCGCGATGCAGCCACCGCTGCTGTGGCTGCGCCCCCCTTCGAAACGCATTCCGGTAATGCCAATGCGTTCCACGGTGTGGGAGAAATTCATGATGGCCGTGGTGCTGCCGTCATGCGCGATGATGCGTGGATTGCTGTTGCCGCCCTCGATGGCGAAATCTCTTTTCGTTATCACCGGGAGCGGGCCGAGCAACTGGATTGTGCCGTTCTGCGGATAGTCCTGGGCTAGAAAGTAGATCCGGACTACATCATCGGATTGGCTGTTTGCCGTGACGATGGCCTCGCGCAACGATCCGGGGCCGCTGTTGTTGGTGTTGCTGACCCAGTAGGAAAGAACGGCTTGTGCGCTGGGCGAGGCCAGACACAGCACTCCTGCGGCCAGCGTGGAAATGATGAGGGATCGCATGGCTCACTCCTTGTGATAACGCACGGAGCCGGAGAGGGTCACGCCGCGATTCTCGACAGGATCGACCACGATCTTGCTGGCATCCTCGGAGAAGGCCAGGAAGCGACCCTTGAAGTTCACCTCGAAGCCTTCGATGACGGGAAGGCCGGTGAAGGAGTCGCGTCCGAGGGGCAGGGCAACGATGCTGAGCGTGCCCTGATTCATCCGCATCGAAACGTCTTCGTAGCCGGGCACGCCGGTAAGTACCATGCCGGGTGCTCCATCTCCCTTGCTGGCATCCATGTCCACATCGCCCAGGGTCATGGGAAGGTTCTGCATGCGTGCGCCGCTCTTGAGCATCTGTTGGCCTTCAAGACGGTGGGCGCTCAGTTCCAGATCAATGAGGTTTCCGTCCTTGAACGTCGCGCCGTATTGAATGGCGGTGTCGGCGAAGATTTCCTTGAATCCGATGCGTCGGATCGCGATGCCGCGCGCTGCATTGGGCTTGCGTGCGTTGTCGACTTCCTTGGCGATGATGCGATCCACCGCGCCGCTGCCGGTGGGCGGTGTATCCGGGCTTTGCGCGCCGCAGGCGGTCAGTGCGGGGAGGCAGAGGGCGGCGATGAGAATGGCAGGCTTGGATGTCATGCGATGTGCTCCAGGAAACGGGATGGGTTCAGTGGGTTCCGGATTCGGCGGTATCGGGTTCGGCCACCAGTGGGATCACGAAATCGTTGGCCTGCCCCGGCACGATCTCGACCTGGCCTCGAAACTCGACTTCGCCCGGCCCTTGGGCGTAGACCTCGTAGCGGCCTGGCTCGAATTCGCCTTCGCCCACGATCATTTCGGTTTGTGGTGCCCACGCTTCCGGACTCATGTCGGCATCCAGCGGAATCGCCGACCAGCTCAGTGCGGTCTGCGGGAAGTTGGCGGGGATGCGGAAGGTGGCGCGTACCAGCGGCAATGCGTCCTGCGCCGGATCGGCGCGGACTGCTGCGGCAGCGGCATCGGCAAGCTGCGAACTCGTGGTGGTGTCGTCATCCACGTAGGCGATGCCCACGCCGAATTGGCGCGAGAACAAGACCTCGCGCCCGTTGGCCGAGAGGTAGCGCAGCTCGTAAAGCCCGGCCTCTGCCGGTGCGGTGAGGTGCATGTTTCCCTTGTGGGTGAGGGGATAACCCCAGCTCTTGCCGTAGGTTTGCGGCGGATCGTCGGGGCGGGCGATGACCACCCGTTCGCTGACCTGGTTGGGGCCGCGCCAGCTCAGTGCGAAGCGTTCACCGAGTGCCACCGAACCCACCGGATCGAAACCGTTGCTCGCCGCAACCACCTCGATCGCCTGGCGCGCAACCACGCTGCCGTTGGGGCCGGTGAGGATCAGGTCGTAGTCGCCCGGCTCCAGTGGCGCACGTTTGGTGAACGGGTTGTTGCCGGTATCCCCGGCACCGCCGATCACGCCAAACGATGGTCCGGTGGAAGGAGCATCCTCTCCACGAGCGGTGAAGCCGGCGCGGTCGGCGGGATGCGCCGAGCCGCGAAACGCGATGCGATAGGAATGGCCGGCCTCGGCCTTGTCGCCGATATCGAAGAAGGCTTCCGGTTCGGGAGCGGGGGCGGCATCAAGCTGTTCGATGCGTGCCAGTGCATCGCTCAATTCGCGGCCGCTCTGTGGCGTAAGCAGCAGGCCGCCGGTTGTATCGGCGATGCAGCGCATCGCGTTGGCCTGTTCGCTGGTCAGGCCGAAACCGACCACATGGGCGCGGATCGAGACGCCCTGGGCGGCCAGTTCGGCGGCCATGGCGCAGGGGTCCGCATCGCAGGTTTCCAGGCCGTCGGTGACCAGGATGATGTCGGCGCGCTCGGCGCTACGCGGAATCTGGTGCGCGGCGATGCGCAGGCTTTCGGAGATGGGCGTCATGCCGCGTGGACTGATCTTTGCCAGATGCGCAGCCAGGTCGGTGGCGTCATGCACGGCCGGGGGCGCGACCACTTCGATGTCGAGGCAATCACCGCGCTGGCGGTGGCCGTAGGCGATCACGCCAAGCGGTTCCTGCGGGTCGCGGCGGGCGAAAAATTCCGCCATCACCTCGCGCGCCACTTCGATCTTGCTCTTGCCGCCGTCGAGTTGACCCCACATCGAGCCGGAGGCATCCAGGATCAGGATCGAGACGCTTTCGGAGGGTTCGGCCATGATCGCCGGAGCGCTCAACGCCAGTGCGAGTGCCGCGACCGACATTCGGGATCGGTGGATGAAGCGGGATGACAAGGGCATGCAAGAACTCCGAAATCACGCGGTGATACTTCAAGCACACAGCATTTGATGCCGGATGCGGACATGCGCAGGGATGTCGCGTCGAATCGGACTGTCCAGTCACGTGGAGTAGGGCGGATGTCTGATCGTCACACGTGCCGAAACCCGCAGGGCAGCGCCGGAATTGCCTGGTGACGATGTGCGACACTCGAAAGTATGGCTCCGGACTCATCATCACCATCGGCCACCACAGTCATCGCTTCGGATCACGATCAAGCCTTGCTGCAGGAATTGATCGGCGTGCTGTACGCAGACTTGCGCGTCATGGCCCGACGCGAGCGGTTCCGTCTGCGTGCCGGCGCAACGTTCTGCACAACAGCGCTGATCAATGAGGCGTGGCTGAAACTCCAGCGCATGCCGGGATGGCGCGGGCGGCAGCATTTCCTCGGCACGGCGGCATTGGCCATGCGTCATGTGTTGATCAACGATGTGCACGCACGTTGTGCCGAAAAGCGTGGTCAGGACGCTGCCGTCCTGCCCCTTGAAGATGCGCTGGAGGTGCCGGTTGCATCCGATGAACAGCTGCTGCACGTGCATGAAGCCGTGGAGAAGCTCTCATTGCTCAGCCCGCGTCTGGCGCGGGTGGTGGAGTGCCGCTATTTCGCCGGTTTCAGCGATGCGCAGACCGCCGAGGCGATGGGCGTGACCGCGCGAACGGTGCGGCGCGACTGGAGCAAGGCGCGTGCCTGGCTGTATTCGGAACTGGGCGAAGGCGGCGATGCGCCGCTGCCCGACGTTGAAAGCCCATGATCGGCATGACACCGGAAGCCGTGCGCTTTGCGCGCATCGAAGCCTTGGTGGATGCGGCGCTGGATCAACCCGAGGCCCAGCGCGAAGCGTGGCTGGACGAGGCGTGTGGCAGCGACCTTGCACTGCGTGCGGAGGTCATGAGGCTGCTCGACGCGATGGCGCGTTCGATCGGATTTCTGGAGTCTCCGGCTGAAGAGCTGGCTGTCACGGACGACCTGGCAGGCCGAAGGCTGGGGCCATGGCGATTGTTGCAGCCCGCCGGGCAAGGCGGTTCGGGTGAGGTCTGGCTGGCCGAGCGTGCCGACGGACGGTTCGAACAACTCGTTGCGGTAAAACTGTTGCACCGCTGGCGTGACGATACTTCCGCACGGCTGGAGCGCGAGCAGGCCTTGCTGGCCCGTCTGCACCATCCCGGCATCGCGCGTCTGATCGATGCCGGCAGCATGCCCGATGGCCGACCTTACATGGTGATGGAATACGTTGCCGGCCATTCGCTGCTTCAACACTGCGAGGAATTGGCGCTGTCGCTGGCGGCACGGCTGTCGTTGTTCGGGCAGGTCTGTGAGGCCGTGGCGTATGCGCACCGCCATCTGGTCGTGCATTGCGATCTCAAGCCGCAGAACATCCTGGTGCGATCGGGCGGCCGTGTTGCATTGCTGGATTTCGGCATCGCACGAGTGATCGAACCGGATGAACGCAGTGTCGCGATGGCCGACGTGGGTGATCGAGCGCTCACGCCTTGGTACGCCGCGCCCGAACAGCTCGCGGGTGCATTGCCCACCACGTTGACCGATGTCTACGCGCTGGGATTGATCCTGCACGAGCTGTTGATCGGACAATCGCCATGGGGCGGCGCCGCTGGTTCGGGCGGATGGGCGTTGATGGAACGGGCGCTGGCCGGGGCACCGCCGCCGCCCAGCGTGCAGGCAGGTACGCCGGCACAGGCACGGTACCTGCGTGGTGATCTTGATGCCATTGTCGGCAAGGCCCTGCAGGCCGAGCCGGAAGCGCGTTATGCCTCGGTCGAGGCGCTGCGCGAGGATCTGGAACGCCATCGCTCCCGACAGCCTGTGCGCGCGCGCGGCGAGGCATTCTTCTACCGCTTGCGCTGCGGATTTCGACGCCACTGGTTGGTGTCCAGCGTGTCCGCACTGTTGGTCGTCAGCGTACTGGCTGGGGCCTTCAGCGTGATGCTGGCGCAACGCCAGACCGAACGCGAACGCGATGCGGCCCGGACCGAAGCGATGCGGGCCAAAAGCGTGCGCGATGCGCTGGCGCACATGTTCCGCGATGCAGGCCAGCGCTCCGACGGTGCAGGCGCGCTGACCGCCAAACAGATTCTCGACCAGGCCGCCGCACGCATCGATGCGGAGTTCGGCGACGATCCAGCCACCGCCGCCCAAGTGCTGCATGCCTTGGGAGAACTGCATCTGTACATCAACGACTACGCCGCCGCCGAGCCGTTGCTGCGCAACTGGCTGGCGCGAGAGGCACGCATCGACGATGCGGACATGGCCGCCGACGTGCGCTTTGCCTTGGCCGAAGCGCTGTTCCGCATGGGCCAGGCCGAGGAGGCTGTCGGCTTGTTGCACGCCGCGCAATCCCATTGGCAGGCATCGCCGGAACGGCACGCCGAACGCCTGTTGACCAGTCGCATGCTGCAATCGCAACTGGAGCGCCAGCGCGGCGAGATCGAACTGGGCATCCAGACGCTGGAGGCCAGCCTGCCGCAGCGTCTGCAACGCTCCGGCGAAGAGGATTTCG
>Ga0265293_10001335_pt1 | contig 53883 bp, 57 predicted proteins | sample Munlanlewell138R_FD_192505 | JGI IMG/M metagenome (GOLD analysis project Ga0265293, IMG submission 192505) | Leachate microbial communities from a municipal landfill in Southern Ontario, Canada - Leachate well 138R | ecosystem: Engineered > Solid waste > Landfill > Unclassified | place: Canada... | reverse complement strand
AGAACGATTAGTTGATATGGCTGAAAACATTAAACAAACTTACCACGATGCTGAACCAGAAATGAAACGAGAGTATTTAGATCTCTTTTTCAGTAAGTTTATGGTCAAAGATGGCAAGATAGTGGCAGCTCTGCCGAGTGAATATATAAAACCGTTAATCACCAGTGGTAAATTAACGGTTCGAATAAAGAACGGATGGCTCCCCGTCCATGAGCTTATTCGGAATTTACACCAATTTATCATGTCTCCAGACGTAATTGGAGCGAAAATGAGCCTTTTTTCGACCGTTTAATTTAATCTCCCCTTTTCGAGTTGTTGTGAGGTCTGTGTTTATTCGTTACACAGGCTTGGGTGAGTGTGCCCCCCCACCCACCACCGGGGTGCCGTTGCCAAAAACCTCGTACCTCCACTATGGAACCAGGGCGTGAGTAAAGCGATATGTTCATCCAGATGCCGACAACGAGTGCTGACTTTTCGGCTATAATGGCAATGAAATCAGATATGAGCCATATAATCACCTATGTCAGTGGCAATCAAGCCAAGTTTCTCACAGCTCAAAAATATTTTGAGCCTTTGGGCATCGACTTGGTTCAAAAAAAACTGAATATTGTTGAAATCCAGTCAGACAAAGTTGAAGATATTTCTTTGGATAAAGCCAAAAAAGCTTTTGAGGCACTAAAAGTGCCGCTCATCGTCAATGACACCAGTTGGATGATCGAAAGTCTGGGTGGTTTTCCTGGCCCCTATACCCGTTATATTAACGGCTGGTTTACTCTTCAAGATTGGCAAATATTATTTAAACGCTATGCCAACAAACCAATTATTCTCGGCCAGGCAGTTGTTTATATCGATGACAACGGTAGCAAAATCCTCACCCACGATGCCATTGGTAAGATTTTGGCCGTACTAAGGGGCAGCGATAAATGGACCGGCTTCGACCAAGTTGTCTCAATGACACCATCCGGTGAAAGCCTAGCTGAGGTGCACGAGAAACAAGGTTACAGCATCGATGGTGAACTGCCTCTCTGGGAAAAACCTAGCATATACCTAACGGCGAGACAGAGGTAAAATGAGAGGTCCACGGAAAATATTAAACACACAACTTAGCTAGGACAATAACTTTGTCACATTTTAATTCTGAAAAACAACCAGCGCCCTCAACTTTTTATCTGGTTAGGCATGGCCAATCGGAAACAAATGCTATTTCAGAGGCAGGAAAAGTGCAGGATCCGTCCTTGTGGAATGAAAGTGACCTGACGGCTTTAGGAATTCAACAGGCCGAGTTTCTGGCTGCAAAGTTACAAAATACCAACTTTGACGCCATTTTTTCATCCGATTTTCGGCGTGCACACAGAACTGCGGAGATTATAGCAACGGGCCGAGGGATTGAGATAGCAACTTCAGAACGTCTGCGCGAGAGCAGCGCCGGGAACCTACATCAAATTTACTCCGATCAAAACAGCGACACCTGGAAATCGTTTAGTCGTCTCACGGAACAGGAAAAAGCCGCGTTGAAAATTAATGGGATGGCGGAGTCATTTAATGAAGCAGCCTTGAGATTTTTATCTTTTGTGAGCGAATTGGTCAGCATATACCCAGGATCATCAATATTGATTGTGTCTCATGGGGCATTAATGAAATCATTTTTGATGAAGGTTGGTTATGGATCATTTGAGGATTTTCCGAAAGGCTCCATTGAAAATACCGGGTATGCGATTGTCGAGGGTGACGGTCACAATTTTCATGTTAGAAACGTGTCAGGCATTCATAAAGGTAAAAAATAGGGTTCAACACAATGCCAAAAACAGTACTTGTATCAGACGCCTTAGGCGGCAAACATTTAATCTTACAAGATGAAATCATCCCTCGTGTGGCAATATACGGAATTTTCATTAAAGAAGGAATGGTTTTAATGGTGAATGACTCAAGATCAAAATGGTGGGAGTTCCCTGGCGGAGGCGTAGATACCGGTGAATCTGAGCTTGATGCCTTGAAAAGAGAAATCTTTGAAGAGACAGGTCTCACTCTCAATGAAAAATCCCTTGAACCAGCCAACCTGATTTGCTCTATTGAAGAATTGTTCTATGACCTAACTTCTCAGCAAGCTTGGCATACACGACGAAAGTTTTACCGTGTTTCAAGTTTCTCCGGGAGCATTTCAGATAGCGGTAACGGTGACGATGTAATAAAGGTTGCTTTTTGCGAACTAGGTGGCCTGAAAAATTCAGTTTCGCCGACGGTGCAAAAAGTGATCAATAAAATGGTTGATCTCTAAAATCAATACCCTGAGCATAATCGGCTAGCAACTTGCTAAAGATAGCGTTGCCGGTTTGGCCGCTTGGCATACAGCTTGAGCATGATGCTGGAATTGTTATTTTTTGTGAGTTGGTCAGTACTTCCTCCACACTTTCATCATGTAGATTGCCTATGACATAGTTGGGATCGGCATACATTGGTTCACCCTTTAAATCACAGGGCATCCATTGTCCATACGGCGTAACAGTTGGTCTGAATGACTTAATGACACAGTTTGCGGTTTTTTCCAATGAGTAATCTTCTGAATTCATGAATGCAGTGAGATTGTCTGAAAAGTCAATTTCCAACTGCCCGTATTGTCCTTGAACTATTCCGGATCTTATCCGCAATAGTTGTTCTCTTAACTGCCTTTCATCTTCCGCACTCAAAGGATTTGTGACCAAAATCTCATCTCTACGAATGTTGAGAAAATCTAGGCCCATGTTTTTTGCAAAATCAACAATACCTTCGACCTCCAAAGCATTGAGCGGCTGAATGACAAAGCCTATTCCAACCCTGAGATCTGAATTTGTGGCATTTCGTTTTCGTAGCAACTTACTCAAGTTTTCTTTAACCTTAAGGAGCGCATTGCTCTTTGTCGGCATTTTTATGATATCGTTGTAAGTGTGGTCATTGGGAGAGTGGATGCTAAATCTAATACGATCCATATTTAGCAACTGCGACCACTCATAGTCAGAAAGTCCCCGCATGTTGTAGCCACTGGTGTAAAGTTGGGTTTTTAGTCCAATATTGTGTGAGAAGTCTAGCAACTGGAAAAAGTCTGAGTTCAACAGTACTTCACCCCCACCTGAAAAAACCGCGACTTTGGCCCCTAAGTCGTGAATGGAAGAAAGTGTATTCTCCCATTCCTCCAAACTCATTAAGCCCTTCCCTTTCATTTTTTTGGTTTCATACGTTTTTTCTCTTTTGTCAGACCACAAGCACATTACACAGCTGTAATTACAAGTTCCCTTTGTGGTGTGGAGCTCAACAACTCTTGATGATACGGGTTCCCCAGCAGCCAATCTGGCAGTGTATATTGGATCAGAAGCAAAATCACGAACAACAGTTCTGGCAACATTAAACATCAATCTTCTTGAATAAAAGGGAGAGTCGACTGCTAACTGAAATTCTTCATCTTCCTGCAATGACTTGTATTCTTCAATTAATTCTTGGGCAGAAATCCCAAGCTTCTTCATGATATCAGCAGACGAAATTGATGGATCCTGAAGAACCATATCCCTGACTATCGATTTTCGATCACCCTCAATTGCCAGAGCGCTTGTATATGATCGGTACTCATTCAGCTCTTCCGGTGGAATTCTTTGGTATTGTTCTTTGGACATATTTAAAAAATTCAAAGGCCGGAGAGTATTAACACCTCCTCAGGCTTAAGGAGAGTGACATGAGTTGTAACCCGGTCAAATAAAATGAAGGAATTGTTGGCAATATTTACGAGTCTGTATCTTTCGGGGTTTGCTCTCACTTTTTCGGCAATTGAGCGCATTTGTTCCTCTGGAAGTGGCGCTTGAAACAAGTCAGATTCCGAAAGCGGCTTGATTGGAACCATTTGCACTAAACCTGCACCACTCTCCTTGTCGTCCAGTACTTTATTGGTCAAAATGGGGTCAGCGTCTTTCCCATAATGGAATTTGTGTATAGCTTCAATATCTCGTGGTAATTGTTTTACCAAACCTTGACTGTACGCAAGTTCTGCTTGATTAAATGCGCTTGTTGCCCCGTCGACGTGAAGGTTACCGGTAACCGCATTGCCAACAGTCTCTCTTCCCCAAGCAGCAGAAGTAAGCCGAACATCTCCGTTAGGCCGCACAATAATATAACAGTCCTTGAGTTGCTCTGTCAGCTGTACCAAGGTGATGGTTCGTGAATTGTTAGTTTTTGCCCTCTCGCCGGTTGCTGGCCAGAAGGAATTAAAGGTCACAAATAAGCCTTGATTTTTCAAGTCATCAAAAGATGCATCAACTTGTTGTTGAAGGGAAAAAAACTCCTCTTGCCTCAATCTAAAATCCTCGTAGTTGTTTCTGGCTGCACCAGAATACGATGGCGCACAGATATGATGTTCAGATGCCAAACCTTCTTTTGCCAACAAATAACTGAGTTCAGTCACATGTTCATAGTTTTGATGATGAGCAACTGAAATAACGGTGATAGGCTTTCCTGTTTCTTGCAGTAAACGCAAGCCAGTCATCGCTCGCTCAAACGATTTACCTCTACCGGAGTTGTGTTGGTCGGCTTCTGGTCCGTCGATGCTAGTACAAATTCTTGAAACATTGGAATCACGGAACTGTTTGGCTAGCTCAGGAGTCATTGTGGTGCCGTTAGTGATTAGGGTGGCGATTGTGCTATCTAAAATATGTGTTGTCTCGAGAACTCTCAAAAGTTCTGGGTGCAATGTTATTTCCCCACCGGTCAACGTTACCTCTAAAAGACCTCGATTTTCAGCCTCATTAAATACGCCCTCAATTGAGCTGGCTGACAAGTTCTGCTTTTCCCAGGTTTTGCCTGGATGGCAATACTTGCATCGCAAATTGCATTCCTGTAGGGTGTCCACAACTGTACGAATAATATGGCGAGGCTGGGTTTCAATATTCATATTCATATTAATTCCGTTTATTGATTCTAGATTCCACCTAAAATTCCAGACTAAAACCTAGAATATTCTTATTTACTTCGGGTAAGCATATCACTGTATCAAGATATGTCAATGAGATTGAGTGACTACTCAAATCAACATGAATAACTGACTTAGGGTTAAAAAGAAAGGTTAGTGATTAGTTCGAATACCCAAAACGGGTATTAATTTTTCTTGAGGTAAATTTGGTGCTCCCCGAGTAGGATTCGAACCTACGACCTTGAAGTTAACAGCTTCCTGCTCTGCCGCTGAGCTATCGGGGATCGTAGACTTGTGGCGTGATGACAATAGTAGCCATTGCTACTTGCGCCCAAATAGGCGAATAGAAACCTAATTATTATCACGCTACAAGTCTATATTAATCTTATTAAGGAACGAACGCTATTGTAGCAAACAATCCCCAAGTTTGCCATAAACGTAACTTGAGGGTAGGATTAAATTAAAGCTAAATATGAAATTACTCAAAGTCATCGTCCCACGAGACACCACTTTTCTAAAAGCAGCAAAAAACTTCATTCCTAAGTAAAACAGCTCGCTGTTCTGTCTGTTCTGCACGTATGGTAAAATTGAATCTAGCCATACAATCTAGCCATACAAAAAGAACGACATGAAAAAATACCGCCCCCTCGCTTTTTTATCATTTCTCTCATTTCTGGCATTCATTAATCCACCCGACACGCTGTGGTTCTTATTCTTCCAATTCTTCTTATTCTTTCTGATACCGGGGAAAAAATCCAACAGAAGTGTTTGATCGCTTAACTTGCCACAGAATCACCAATCCGGAAATCGTTAAAACCAACATCTGCCAGTACTGCCCCAACAGACCCAAGCCAACAGTGTCCTCCAGTGTGTCCCGAACTTCATCAAAAGCAATGTGATAAAAAGTTGCCACTGCCAGACTTTTCGACTGCGACCAAATATAAGCAAAAACAACCGCGTGCATTGCAGTTGGCAAAATACTCACGAGCAGAATGATGCTGACCGAGATAAATGGGTTTCCTCCTGCGCGCAAACCCATAAAAAGCAAAACGGGTAAGTGCCAAATCCAAGTTATCAATCCATGTAAAAGCAAGGCGTGCCTGGCGCTGTACCTCAGCTGAAGTCTGGGGAGTAAATATCCGCGCCAACTAAACTCCTCACCAAAAGCTGGAATCATGGTAGCGAAAAAACTGAAAACAAAAGTGGTGACAAAACCGGAAAGACTGACTGCGGCAGCAGCAGTATAAAGGCCCAAAAATCTTTCAAGCAAGCTGGGCAACAACCATAAACCAAGAGCAAAAACCAACGACAGCAAATAGTGTTTGGGTTTCCCCCAAGACCAGCCAGCTTTGGCAAAACCATCTTTAAAAACATATTTGCCGGCAAGATAGGTGCCAACTCCAGCCGCAACCATGGAAATCAGCAGGAGCGGCCGAAAAGCGTCGCCCAAAAAAAGATATATCAATTGAAAAGGCCAGGATAAAATTAGAATGATCAACAAATATAGTTTGATGGAGAACGGCCTTTTTGCTGGCATAAGATAATATTAATACTTAATGGGAAAGAATCAATCACTTGAGTTCAAAAAAGTGTAGTAAAATAAAGCCTATGGACTCTAAAGACACCTCACCCCCAGCTGCAAACGCTGCAGAAGCTAAAACAAAAGCCGTTTCTGCACCCCAGGTGTTCGACAACCTAACCACAGCAGAAAAAGAAGAGCGGTCCCGGAAAATAATTGAAGAAGAGTTGAGGGAAATGCTCGCCAGTGGGAAGATCAGCGCCACAGACTTTTATCTACAATTGACAAAAAGAGGGATAGACCCAATGGAAGCCTATAGTCTTGCTTGGGAATTAGCCTTGGAAAACTCAGAGGCGCAGGAGATTTTGAAAAAACTCCGGGACAACCAGAGAAAGTCTTGAGCCTCTCATACCAACCCAATCAATGCCAAAATTTTTAGAAAATTCCGAATATAATGCCGCCCCTAATTCAGCTTAACTTGAACCTTTTTAACTACCCTGTTACACTAGCCTCGTGAGCAAAGCTCAGCGCGTACCTCCGTTCAACACCTTCCGCGATCAGGAACTCTGGGAAAAATTTATCACCACCAAGTTGGCTCCTTTTGAAAAAAATCCGGCCGATTACCTCAAGTACTGGTACGCGGAGAGCCGGGAAGGCGTCGAGGCCTACCCCAGCCAAGGCATGCTGATTACTCCTTTTGACGATCTTGATTACCATCAAAGAGGCATGCTGCCCCCGGAAAAGATGATGGAAATCCTCAGAATCAGGCAGTATTTTTTGGAAATTCTTAATCATCCAGAGCGCGTTGCTATTCTTAAAAAAGTCCAGAAAACCAAATTTGCGCCGCCGCCCAAAGTGGCCAATAACGCCATGGATGACCTGGCCAAAAAAGGTGTCGGTGTTTCTATCTCTGATCTGGGTGTCCGGGTGGTTGGTTCGCAAGGTAAGCGCATCTCCCGCAAGGAGCGGCTCAAAGAAGGGCCTTTTGTCAAACTCGGGAAATATGCCCGCTCGCTGCTGGTTGGTTCGGCCATGCCCGATGTTTGGGGCAGTGTTTATGCTATTGCCACCATGGCGCAGTGTCTTTCTTTGGTGGGTGTGCCTAGAAATGGCCCCTTCAATAGTACTAAACGCCAGGCTGATCTAGTCAAAGCTGTTTTTGCCGCCCTCGAGGAAAGTGAGGTGTTGCACGGCAGGAGCAAAACCGACCAAGAATTTCTCCTGAACACTTGGCAGCACAACGTCATGGGTGTGGTTGACGCCACGCCGGAAAAAGCCCTACCCCGGGCTGAGGCCCTCTACCAGGCAGGCGCTAGAACTTTTCGCGTTTACTCTCCTGAACCCGGTGTCGGTCCGCTTAGAACCGTTCAGGCCATGCGTCAGGAGTTTGGTGATGAAATTGAGCTTTTTGTCGGTCAGGTAGTCGATGCCAACCAAGCCGCCCAGCTTGAAATAGCCGGCGCGGACGGGCTTTATATCGGCATTGGTGGCGGTGGCCGGTGTATTACCGGAGTGCGCAGTGGTTCGGTGGTGGACTGGCCAATGCTGCTCTGGGAAATGCGCGGCAAAATCAAGATTCCGGTTATTGTTGAGGGCGGCGCTAGCGATCACATCGCCACTACTTTGGCGCTTGGCGCCAGCGGCATCGGCGTTTCCCGCATTGCTGCCGGTGGGACGATTGAATCTCCGGGCGGGATGCTTTACTGCATCGATCAAAAAGCCCAGTACTTCAAGCCTTATGGGGGCGAGGCGTCGGCCCGCACCAAGTATTTAGACAACAAAATGCTGCCTTTTGACATTCCTTCTTTCGTCGAAGGCGAGACCCGCCGAGCCTACATGAATCACCTCAGTTATGGCGTGCCCACCATTCCCTTCCACGTCCACAATCTCACTGAAGATATTATTTTGTCTTTTGTATTCCGGGGAGCAGAAAATATCACCGCTTACCACGCTCTGAATCCCTCACCGATCAGGCAAAATACTACCGGCGGCAAATTTTCGCAAAATACTCATTAGGATCTGTTATAATCTCAGCTGCCAGTTAGTGCAAAGGAGACAGTATGCCGGTTGGAAATGAAGAAGTAGTTCAGTATGGGGTTATTGCAGTCGAAGAGGGAAACCCATTGCCGTTAGCCTTGATTGAACAACTGGAAAAATTACCTAAGTTGCCTGAGCTGCCTAAGGAAAAGCTAGTAGTTGCCCCAACAGTAAAAAGGCTTGTTATAATACCACTCAGACCATGACTAAAAAAGAACAACCCGGAGCTACTGAAGAACAGCAACTTGACACAATTTATGCAATTTTAGAAACAACAGCCACAGCTTATAGCCTGCTCTTTCTAGAAAAACCAAAAGAAGAAAACCCTCCAGCCGAAGAAGCTGAAAAAACCGAATAAGCCTACTCCAAGAAATCCTGCAGTTTTTTACGCCGGCTCGGGTGCTTGAGCTTCCTGAGAGCTTTAGCCTCTATCTGGCGGATCCGCTCACGGGTCACCCCAAACTGCTTACCCACTTCCTCGAGCGTCATCATCTTGTTGCCAGCCAGACCAAACCGCATCTTCAGCACCTTGGCTTCTCGGTCGGACAGCGCCTCCAGCACTTCCTCCACATTTTCCCTCAGCATCTGCTGGGAAGTGGCTTCGTAAGGCGTGACCTGGCGATCATCAGCGATAAAATCGCCCAGCGTGCTGTCATCCTCGCCGTCACCCACCGGCGCCTCCAGCGAAGTGGTATTTTGCGCAATCTTGAAAATTTCCTTAACCTTCTCGGGATCCATGTCCATGGCTTCACCGATTTCCTCAGGTGTCGGCTCCCGGCCCAGCTCCTGCATCAGCCTTCTCGAGGTGCGCATCAGCTTGTTAATCGTCTCCACCATGTGCACCGGAATCCTGATCGTTCGCGCCTGGTCAGCAATCGAGCGGGTAATCGCCTGGCGAATCCACCAAGTGGCATAAGTAGAAAACTTAAAGCCCTTAGTCCAGTCAAACTTCTCCACTGCCCGAATCAGGCCCTTATTCCCCTCCTGAATCAGGTCCAGAAAAGTCATGCCGCGGCCGATATACTTCTTAGCAATCGAAACTACCAGACGCAAATTAGCATCAATCAGTTCCTGCTTGGCCTTCATGTCACCGGCCTCAACCCGCTGGGCCAGACGAATTTCTTCCTCCCGGGTCAACAGCGGCACCCGGCCAATCTCCTTGAGGTACATCCGCACCGGATCGGCCACGCTTTTCTTGCCCAGTGAAGTCAAACGGTCCAGCTCTTCGGCCAGGCTATCGGTGTCCTCGGCTTCATCTTCTTCATCAGCGGAAGTAGACTCAAAAATATCAATGCCTTTCTCCATGATCTTGCCATAGAGATTGTCAAGGTCCTCGAGATAATTTTCCGGCTCCACCAGCACTTCAAGAATATCGTCCTGAATGATGTAGCCCTGCTTTTTGGCTTGCTTAAAAAGAGTGTCGAGGTCTTGCTTGAGGGATTCCGGCACTTTTTTGCGGTTGGTCATAGTGGCCACCGCGTTTTGCAATAGCTCAGCAGCCGGAGTTTCCTCAGTGGCAGGAGTTACTGCCGGAGCAACTTTTTTCTTGGGAGTCGTGGCGGTTTTGGCGGTTTTGGAGGTTTTAGAAATTTTGGGAGTTTTGTCTTGCTTTTGGGCCATACAATAAAGTTATCCTTGCTGCTTGATGATGTTGGTGCTTTTGGAAATAATCAAACTGTCCTGACACGGGCAGTCGTGGCGGTAATATCGATTAATGTTAAGCTGTATAATTATACACGAAATTCTTGACAAAGCAAAGGCAAAATAGCCTGGAGCGAGCTGAGTTTGTCAAGTTTTCAGACAATTGGTGATTCTTGAACCCTAAACCGTGCCGCGCCACATCATGGCGTCAACAACTTTTTTAACGGCATTGAGGTAGACAGCGGTCCGGCCATCTACCCGGTGGCGCTGGAGTTGTTCGTTCATGCCCTGGTAAGCTGCTGTCATGAGTGGGCGGAGCTTGGCCACTACTTCGTCTTTACTCCAGTAGTAGCCCTGGAGATTCTGGACCCACTCGAAGTAGGAAACAGTCACGCCGCCAGCATTAGCCAAAACGTCGGGAATGACGGGAATATTTTTTTTGAACAAAATCTGGTCGGCCGCCGGTGTCAGTGGGCCGTTGGCCATCTCGATGATCAGACCGGCCTTGATCTTGGCGGCGTTATCTTGGTGAATGACATTTTCCAGTGCTGCCGGCACTAATACCGCTACCTCCAGTTCCAAGAGCTCGGCGTTGCTGATGGTTTTGGCGCCGGGAGCGGTGAGCTGGCCGGTTTTTTCTTTGTTGGTTAAAATTTCAGCCGGCTTGAGGCCTTGAGGATGATAAAGGCCGCCTCTGGAATCAGAAACCGCCACTACTTTGAAGCCGTTGTCAGCGGCGTGTTTGGCAAACCAATAACCCACGTTACCAAAGCCTTGAATGGCCACCGTCACATCTGCCCGGGAGCGCCAGCCTTTTTCCTTTTTGTACTGCTGATAAACTTCTTCAAGCATGTAGTAGCCGCCAAGGCCAGTGGCCTCGGTTCTGCCTTGCGAGCCGCCCAACTCAATCGGCTTGCCGGTAAAGGCGGCGCTGGGGTTTTCCTGCACTCCACCTGTGCCGGCGCTGGCTGCGGTCACCACTTTTTCGTACTCATCCACCATCCAGGCCATAACTCGGCTATCGGTGTTGACATCAGGCGCCGGCACATCCACCCACGGCCCAATTTTGTCAGCCACAAACCTGGCATAAGCCCGGCTCAATCGCTGCAGCTCAGTCTGGCTCAGCTCTTGCGGATCAACCATCACCCCACCCTTGGCACCCCCGTAAGGTATGTCTGTTACCGCGCATTTCCAGGTCATCCAGGTAGCCAGGGCTTTAACTTCATCAAGCGTCACTTGGGGATGAAACCTGATTCCACCCTTATAAGGGCCACGGGCGTTATTGTGCTGGACTCGATAAGCTTGAAATTCCTTAATCGCGCCATCGTCCAATTCAACTTTGAGAGTACCCTCATAAATGTGTTTAGGCTCTTTGAGTACCTGAATAGCCGCTTCAAAGCGGTCGGCATCTTCATATTCCTGGCGTAAAAGTTCTGCCATAGCAACCAATTGAGTAACAGCGTTCGCGTGAGGATTGCTCATTTTTCCTTTTTTTTAAAAATTTTTTAACAATTATGAATCTATGGCTTCAACCACAGCCTGGCTGACTTTTTCAGCTAAATCAGGCAAAAAAGGATCCGGAATAATTTGTTCCGCGGTTGGTTTCGGTACTAGATTCGCAATGGCCTGAGCCGCTGCTTGCTTCATCTTGGTGGTGATGGTTTTTGGCCGCGCTTTTACTACCGCCTTAAAAATAGCCGGAAAAGCTAAAACATTATTGATCTGATTGGGATAATCACTACGTCCGGTGGCGATAATTGCTGCTCCGGCTGCCCTGGCGTCTTCAGGCGTGATTTCTGAGTCCGGGTTAGCTAAAGCAAAAACAATTGGCTTGCTTGCCATCGACCTCACCATTTCTTGAGTAATTAACCCCGGGCGAGAAACACCAATCACCACATCGGCTCCCCGAATCACTGCTGCCAAAGTTCCGGTTTTGTTTTCCAAATTAGACAAACCGGCAATAGCTTGCTTGTAAACATTCAAACCCGGCCGACCTTGATAAATCGCCCCCTGACTGTCTACCAAAATCACGTCCCGCACCGCCGCCGCACCTTCTACTAAGTTGCAGCCATCTTTAATGCACTCTACCCCAAGCAACATCCGGCTGACCGCCATTCCGGCCGAACCGGCACCCACCACTACTACTTTCAGATCATGAAAATTTTTGCCGACTACTTTAGCAGCATTTTGTAGCGCTGCCATCACCACAATGGCGGTACCGTGCTGATCGTCATGAAAAACCGGAATACCAATAGCTTGCAAAGCTTCTTCAACCGCGAAACACTTAGGCGCTTCAATATCCTCCAGATTGATACCTACAAAAGAAGGCGCTACCATTTTGACAAATTCAATAATATCCTCAGGCTGCTGCGAGTTGATCACCAAAGGAACGGCATCAACACCGGCAAACTGCTTCATCAGCAAAGCTTTGCCTTCCATTACCGGCATGGCTGCTTCCGGACCCAAATTACCCAGACCCAGAATAGCCGAGCCGTCGGAAATCACCGCCACCGTGCGGCCGCGCATCGTCAAATCAAAAGAAGCATTTTTATCTTGAGCAATTACCCGGCTCGGCTCGGCCACGCCTGGGGTATACAGCAGAGAAAGCATTTCTTTATCCGCCACTGTCATCAGCGGCGTCACACCCAGTTTGCCTTGAAATTTCTTGTGCAGCGCCAAAGCTTTTTCGTTGAGATCGCTATGCATTCACAGTTCCCTGAGTTTCCAACCACCGCTCAGCATCCAAAGCAGCGCTGCAGCCCTGTCCAGCCGCGGTAATGGCCTGTTTGTACCTGACATCCACTCCATCACCGGCGGCAAAAACACCCTCTACCGAAGTCATGCTGGGGAACTTTACCAAACCTTTTTCTTCAAGCGCTTGACTGGCCGCCGCCACCCCAGCCTCAGTGGCACTCTGACGAGTGACCACATAGCCATGGCTGTCCAGCTCAAGCTGCCCCTGAAATACTTTGGTCATCGGCCGGTGGCCGATAGCAATAAAAACCCCGTCCGCGGCGTAGGTCTTGGCTTCACCGTCTTCAACTACCTTAATCTGCTGCACTGAACCTTCACCCGCAATTTCACTTACTGTCGTATTCCAGTGCACTTGAACTTTGTCATGATTGAGCACCCGCTCTTGCATAATCTTGCTGGCGCGAAACTCGTCGCGGCGGTGTAAAACATGAACTTCTTTAGCAAATTTAGTTAAAGCCAAAGTATCCTCCATGGCGCTGTCACCACCACCCACCACAAAAGTAATTTTGTCGCGGTAAAAAGCAGCATCGCAAACAGCGCAAGTGCTCACTCCCCGGCCCAAAAATTCATCTTCGCCCGGAACTCCCAGCATAATGGCAGAGGCGCCGGTGGCAATAATCACCGCTGCCGCTGTCATGGCCGGTTCAGCCTGACGGATCGCGTCCAAATGGGCTTGCAGTTCTTCTGGGGTGGCTTTTTCAAAAATATCCGGGCCGGCGCCTTCAGGAAAATTGGTCCAAAGCTGGAAAGGCCGCTGAGTAAAATCCACCGCCGTCACGTACTCGTACTTGATCTCCGCCCCAAACCGCTCGGCTTGATCACGCATACTCATCATCAAATCGGGACCTTGAATGCCCTGGGCAAAGCCGGGAAAGTTTTCCACTTCGGTGGTGTACATCAGTTGGCCGCCGCTGTTGAAGCCGGCAAAAATTACCGGACTCAACTGGGCACGAGCCGCGTACACGCCGGCAGTGTAACCCGCCGGACCGGAACCAATAATCACAACTTGGCGTTTTTCCATGGTGGCTTTCTTTTTTCAGCTAATTTCGCTAATTTTAATTAATTCTTAAGCAACTTATCAATCATACTGGTGTAACCGGATTCACCGGCAAAACCAACCTTGGTTTCTACCGGCTGGCGGTTTTGGAAAGTGATCACGGTGGGAATACTCATCACCCCGTATTGGCGGGCCAGCTCACCCTCGGCATCAACGTCTACTTTGGCGATCACCGCCTTGCCTTGATAATCTTCAGCAATTTTTTGAATCACCGGCGCGGCCATTCGGCAAGGCCCACACCAGTCGGCATAAAAATCTACCAGCACCGGCTGGCTGCCAGCGTCCTCTAGGGTTTTTTGAAAATTTTCTCCGGTGAGATGGAGAACTGAATCCAAGTTGTTATCTGTCATCTTGCTCCTGCTAATTTATTACTTTATGACTCCAACTAATTGGCTAATAGCGGAAAAGCTCCTTCAAAATGCCTTGCAATTGTTCGGGCTTGCGTTCTTTGGAGCAGCGGACCGCTTCGTCGGTGAGCAGTTCCCGAGCCACCCTGCCGAGTGAGTTGCGCACCGCTGCGATTTGGTGGGCAATATCCACACACATGCGTTCATCATCATACATCTTGATGACGCCGTCAAGTTGACCGCGAATGCGTTTGAGTTGGGTGGCAATTTCGTCTGTTTGCATGCCGTTTTTTTGCATCTTCGCTTTCTAAGATACCCCATGGGGGTATAGGGTGTCAAGAGTTAATTTCGCCTGGGCTGATTTGGGTGGGTGGTGAATTGGTGGGTTGGCGGGATGGCAGCCCTTAATCTACTTTAAGTTTTTGCCTGAATTGGACAATTTGCTTCAACAGCTCATTCTGCCGCTCTTCTTCCGCCGGAGTTTTTTGCCTTTTTTCGTCGAGTTTGGCTAGTTCAGCGGCAATGGCAGAAATTTTAGCCTTGGTTACTTCGGTGGCAAGCTGGTGATAGGTTTGACGCCATTCCGTAGCCACTTTGAGCTTGCCATTGAGGTTGAGGAAGTTTTCCGGCGTATGCAGATCAAACAGTAATTGTTGTAAATCTTCCGGCAACTTGGCGTTGAGCTTTTCCAGGTTGAGGGCTTTTTGCCGCTTGAGCTGTCCCAGCATCGCTGCCAACAGTTGTTTGGCTCCCGGAATGACCAAGTCTAATTCTAGCAACTTTTCTACTTTGTCGAGCTGAGTTTTGGGCTGAGATTGGAAAAGTAAGTAAAAAAGGTAGCTCTCGAGGTTGGCGCGCCGGGATGAAGGGGCTGATGGCGGCGCGGACGCAGTCGCAGTAGCCGTTTTGGCCGGTTTTTGTTTTTCGCGCTCAGCGCTGGTGTTGGTTTTTCCCCCGAAGGTCTGCTGCCTTTTGTACCGGGCAATATCAGCGTGAATGGCTTCTTCTTTGACGTTGAGTTTTTCCGACAGCACCCGAACGTAGTGCTCCAGTTCCACCGCGTGCCGAACTTTAGAAAGCACCGGCGCCATCTCTTCCATGATTGCCCGTTTACCTTCGGGAGTGGCGGCCTGGTGTTCGCGCAAAGCCACTTCAATCAGAAAGCTGTAAGCAATAACAGATTCCTTGACCGCCGAGCGCCATTTTTTGGGATCTTCCCTGATTAGTTCGTCCGGGTCCTTGCCACTGGGTACTTCCACTACTCGCAGTTCCAGCTTGGTTTCTTGCAGGGCATCAATGGCCTTCTTGGTAGCTTCCACGCCGGCAGCGTCAGTGTCGAGAGCCAACAAAACGGTATCAACAGTGCGGTTTAAAAGTTTGGCGTGCTCATCGGTGAGGGCCGATCCTTTAATGGCCACAATATTGTTGACATGGGCTTGACTGGAAGTAATAACGTCAATTTCACCCTCAACGACAATCACTGCTCTTTCTTTACGGATAAATTGGTAAAGCTGGCTGTAGCCATAAAGCAGCCGGCTTTTGTGGTAAAGCTCAGTTTCCGGTGAATTGATGTACTTGGCTTCTTTGGCTTGCGAGTCTAGTAGGCGGCCGGAGAAGCCGACCACCTGCCCGCGATGGTTGGTAAGCGGAAAGATCAACCGGCCCCGAAAGCGGTCATAACGCCGGCCGCCCTTCCCCTCAGCTACCAGCCCCGCCTGTTCCAGCAGCTCCAGACTATACTTTTTCTTCTTATGCAAAAAGGAAATCAACCCGTCCCAAGACGCCATAGCGTACCCAAGCTGAAACAGCTTAATCGAGTCCTTGTTGATCCCTCGAGTCTGCAAGTACTCCCTGGCAGGCGCGCCTACTTCATGCTCGGTGAGCAAGTAGTGGTAGTACTCTTTAGCCAAATCCAAAACCTGCAGCAGTTTGTCATGCAACTCATCCTTGTCCGTCCGGGTGTACTCCTTGAGCGTAATCCCCGCTTGGTCCGCCAACATGCTGAGCGCCTCATAAAAAGTCATGCCCTCGTACTTTTCCAAAAAAGTAAAAACATCGCCGGTCTCACCGCAGCCAAAGCATTTGTAGCGCTGCATTTGCTCATTAACAAAAAAAGACGGAGATTTTTCGGAATGAAACGGACACAGCCCCTTAAAATAACTGCCCGATTTCTGCAAACTCACGCGCTCACCAATCACCGAAACGATGTCAGAGGCCTCTTTAACTTGCCGAATTTGGGACATAAGTACATTCTATACCGTATCAAACTACCTCGCCACTCAGAAAACTGAGAAGACAGCCTTTCAATTAATCCTGGCTTCAATATAATATAAAGATATGGCAAAAACAGTTGCAAAACCTTCCACTGCTCCAAAACCCAGCCCAGCCGCCGACGAAGAGTACTTCGACACTCCCTTTGGCAAGTACTTTAATGAGCTCAGCCAAATCGACCAAGGCAAGCGCTACACCAAGGAATACGGCTCAATCCTCATCCTCAGTCTGGTAGAAGAAGTGGGCGAAATGGCCCGCGCCTATCTGGCGGAGCATGGCCGCAAGAAAACCAATCTGGCTGCCCAACTTGATGAAACTTATGAACAAGAGCTAGGCGATATTCTGCTCACTATTCTGCGCTTTGCCAGGATTAAAGGCATTGATCTTGATGAAAGAATCATGTACTCGATTTCCAAAATTAAGCAGCGCCGGTTTAAGCCAAAGGTTTAACATGAGTCGCTCTCAACGTGTTGAATTGACTCTGCTACCAACTCGCTGAGAACTTTTTTATCAATTTCCGCCCATTTTTTAAGGTAAAGACAAGAAACGCCAGTGGAGTGAGGGCCAAGTTGCTTCATTAAACTGTTAAAACGCTCAAATCCAGACGTGATATAGACAACTAAATTTTGCTTACGGGGAGAAAAACCAGCTAAAGGCGCGTCGCCTTCGCGGCCGCTCGCGTACCGGTAATGGTATGAGCCAAAACCAATAATGCTCGGACCCCACATCACCGGCTCGAATTTAGTGGCTTTTTTCATTAGCTCCAGCAGTTCGAAGGCTTCCGCCCGTTTTCGCGCATCGGGAATTCGGTTGAGGAAATCCGCGACTTTGACGGTAGTGGGTTTAGTTTTGTTTTCCGGCACGGTAATCCAGAGTTTTAAGTCAACTGCAGATTACCAGTACTGTGACTAACCATCAAGAGGCTGTAAGGTGCGAACAATCCTGGTCACAAAGTTCTTGTAGAACTTGGTGACCGCCTCGCTGTTTCCGGTCTGAATCTTCATTTCGTTGCTCCAGTCACCAGGCATACAACCATTGATGGGCAGCACTCTGAAGTAGTAGTCTGTGTTTGGATTCAGGTGGCCAATGGTGTGAGAAAGCACTCCACTTGACCTACCCTGGGCAAACTCAGTGCCAAAGAGTTCCTGTCCAGGCTCGTGACCGTAGACCATCGCATATTTGTTAACATTGCTGGTAACGGGTGAGAAGTACAGAGTCGCCTGAGTACCGGTAGCGTCAATTTGGAATAGATCCGGAACGCTACTTGGTTTAGCGTCGCGGCAAGACGGCACTTTTGGAGTAGCATAACCGGTTTTGGTAGAGCTACCGGCCTTGGGCTGGCTTGAAGGAGTTGGTGTGGGTGCATCGGGTGATTCCTCTGCTCCAAACAGACCAAAAACAGAGAAGTGGCTGGTTTCACATCTGACCCAGAATTCATCACCATCGCCATCATTGACTTCACAGTCCTCATCAATCGGCAGCCATTCGTTGCTACTCTCATCCCAGCTGAAAATCTGGAACGTGTCCGCAGCCATGCCCTCCAGATCTCCTTCCTCGAAGTAGATGGTGATCTGAACTGACTCATCCCCAAAATCCTCCAGCTCTGGCGGCTCAGCACCTTCGACTAAAGCTTTGAGATCATAGAAGTAATTTCCAATCCGGAAATTATCTGGCGGCGCATCCTCATCGTCATCAACTTCAAGTTGCTTGATTTGGAAAATGACATTTGACTCAGAAAAATCCTCCGGAACCTCAAGCTCAATGCCCAGGCCCTGGCTCCCGACGGTACCGCCGTTGCCAGCAGGAATGGTGTCTTGAGTTTGGTCACCGACTTCATAATCACCCAGGCAACCAGTGGTGGTGAAGCTGTCACTGCTGGAAACGGTGTTGCCAGCCTCATCTTCTAAATTTACCTGATAGAAGTAAGTGGTACAACTGAGCAAATCTTCCAGCTCAACAGTGTGTTGATTGGCAGGGTCCTCCACGGACTCTTCACTGTTACCATAACTGGTGGAGAAACCATACTCAACTTCCCCTTCTTCACCCGGCTCGCTAGTTCCCCAGGTGATAGTGGCACTATTATCATCTTTGGTGACACTAATCTCGCCGTCAAACTCTGGATCGGTACGATCAATCTGAAAAGGCCCGAGATGATGGGTGGTGTAATTGCCTGCCTCGTCAAAAGCCTGAATATGGAAATATAAGTCATTGCCTTCGGGGGCATTATCCCAGCTGACTTCTCCGTTCTCTTCACAATCTACCCCCACATCCTCGCAGTCTATTTCCACGACATCATTGTCTGGTTCTTCTATTTCGACTGCGGGAATGGTGCCTTCCTCGTGATCAAAAATATAGAGGTAGCCTGCCAAGCCGCTACCGGGCCAAGTCTCTGCATCACCAGGCCAATTCCAACTAGTGCCAGTGTCATCAAGCTCTATCTCGAGATCTTCGGCAGGATTCCAACTAACAACAATATTATTTTCATTGGACCAACCGTTAGGAGCGGGACTGGCAGTGGGCTCAGCGAAGTCCGGACCATTGGTATCAACAATAAAAGCGGGAGTAAAAGGAGCTTCTTCATCACCGGCGGTTTCCCAATCATTTTCATTGGGTGTATCGCCGGTAAGCATTAACTGCACTCGCCACCAATAGGGACCTTCACGTAGCTGATCATCTTGGCCAAGTCTTCCGCTGCCGCTTTCATACGTGCCACCTGCTGCGTCTTGCCCCACAGTGAAGGGAAAGGTATCCGCCTCCAATTCACCGTCATCTAGAGCAATTGGTGCAGAATCGTAGCGCAACACCCGAGAATTGCCCCCACTTGACCAAGCGTTAGGAGCAGTGGCTATTTCCAAGCGGTAATATACTGACTCGTCTTCCTCTTCACCGTCATAATCAAGCTGGAACGAAAATTCTGGAGTGGTTTCATTAGTATATCCACCCTCAGTGAAATCATCAGGACCTAAATTGCTTGCATCGGCGTTAACATAACTAATGATGGCCACCAAGCCAATTCCCAATAGTAAGCCGCCCAACAAAAAAGGAGCGGAAAATGGTTTGAACAGATTTTTGAAATCGATCATTTTAATCTTTCTAGTTTTTTGTTCGCTGATTGATTAAATTTTTTAACAAAAAACAAAATACCGGTTTTTACGATTCATTAATTAAAAATAATGTGAACTCATTCTATGAGTTGGAAGGTTGACAAAATCAGTATCCACTTGGATCCAAGTTTTTGATGATAATTTAGCCGAGTTTGGGTAAAAGCGCAGGGTTAATTTGGTAGGTTTTATTGCTCACCAAAATCAGTTTTGGCTCCATGATTGCAGCCGTTTTAGCATTGATGGCAGCCATGGTATCGTAAACCTTGCGCCAACTATTTTTGTTAGGCTCTTCTCCGAACTTATCAATCAACTCGTCGGTTTCCCATTTTTTCTTGGGCGAAGCGAAGAGAGCCAGGCACAAATAATACTGATTGGTGGCGTAGGAAATTTTGATTTCCTGACCATTAATTTGCAAAAGGCTGTTTTTTTTCGCGAAAATAATTGATTTGATTTCCTCAAAAGCAAGCGGCTTTTGATAATTGGTCACTGCTTGGAGCGTTTGTTGGCGCGTGGTTGCCACCACTTTGGAGAGAAGGCGCCAACTTAAACCGGTCAAAAGCAAACTGGCCAGAAAACTAGTGACAGCGTAAATCAGCAAAATTCGATAAAGATTAGCAATTGATTGGGCAGCAATCACTACTCCAAGAGCTTGATCGCCGCTGGTTAAGGTCCTTGACTTAACTAAATAAGTAGTCGTACCCCGGGCTGCTTTTACTTTTTTAGCGTGAGTATTATCCATTTCAGCCCTAACATAGCTCGGGTCAATAAACCCAGGAATACGATTCATACTATTGGCGTTGCTGTTGTAAATTAGCAAGTGATTGAACTGATCCACTACCTGGAAAGAAATATCAAAAGGAATATCGCGACGTACAATGGCACTAGTATCAATTTGGTTACCATTAATAAGCAAGTTACCCATAATGGAGTGGGCTGTATCTCTCAGGCGCTGATCAACCCCAGCCAGATTTTGCTCACTGGTGCTGTGATAAGCCACGGTCACCACACCTAAAACATTGTCGCTGCTATTAAGAATCGGCAAAGAATAAATCCGCCAATCCTGGTTGGCAACTGAGCGCACAGTTTGAGGATCTTGAAAATTAAGTAAGTATTTAAGATCCGATAAATCCATAAAACCGGAAATCGGCCGCCAGCGGTCTACAATATAGCCATCAGCCGAAAAAACGTACAGGCGAAATTTGTCGGGAATGAGTGAGTTAGCATCGTACTTAGACAAATCCCAGGTACCATTGTCAAAACTAATATCGCGCTCAACTCTATCAAGAATAACATCAATGGCAGCCTCCTCATAGTTAAGGTAAGAGTGATAAATGGCTAAGCCGCCAATGGTCATGTGAGCCAGAAACAGCAAGAGCAAGGCTAAAAGAAAGTTGGTAATCCCAAACCGCTGGGCCTTAACCAGTTGTTTTTGCAGGCTATTTTTCCAATTGTGGAACATAGTTGTCTTTATAGTTGATGATAATTGGCAAATCAAGTAGAGAAAGAATGGCATGGCAATTGCAAAAAAGTGATACACTAAGTTTTACTATGTATTTCGGCCTTGGTGATTTGTCATTTTATGCCTATTTTATATTTTTCGTTATAGCGACAATGGTTTCCTGGTTTGTGCCTGGTTGGGTGATAGTTTCGCGAATTAAATTCCAGGATAAATTGACAGAGCTGGCATTATCTATACCAGTGGGGCTGGCGTTTTGGGGAATTCAAGGTTATATTCTTGGCTATTTGGGCTGGCGATTCCTGACTTATGCCTACTTAGCTTTATTTCTTCTCTTTTTCTTGCGTGAGCTGTCTAAGTTTAAAAAAAGCGCCGCTCAAGCATACCGCGAACTCAAACAGCAGCCCTTGCTACTAACAATTGCCATTATTATTAGTAGTTTTTTGCAAATCTTAGGACATGTTGTTTCCGGCTTGCGGGGAGATGAGGGGATGGCTTTTTATTTTCTCAGGAGCCATATTATGCACTTGGCTTACATTCAAGCTCTTGCTCAGCACTTTCCGCCACTTGAACCTGGAGCTAGCGGCTTGCCGATTGAGAATTATCATTATTGGGCAGATTTAGTCTTGGCTGATTTGGTGCGCATCTGGCCAATGCCGGTGACACAGCTTTTATTTCAATATTCGCCGGTTTTGCTTTCACTGATTTTTACTTTGCTGATAGTGCGCTTGGTCTACCAACTCAAAGGAACCGGACTAGCAGCGGGCGTGGCGGTATTTTTATTTACTTTCGGCGCGGACGCGGCTTATTTATTTACCCTGATTTTACACGGACACTGGGGAGCCAAAATTACCATGATTGACAGCGGCTTGGTGCAGTACTTTAACATTCCTCAAGTTTTTGCCCGCCTGGTTTTCATTGCTGCTTTGTTTCCGTTGCTGCACTGGTGGAAAAACCGCTCCCTGGCCAGTGGGCTACTTACAGTTGTTTTAATGGTCACTTTGTTTGGCTTTAAAATTTACTATGGCATTTATGCCGTCTTTGGTTTTTGTTTTGTGCTGCTGATAAAAGGGATTCGGGAACTGCTGAAACAAGCTGGTGATCACAGTTATAGGATGGCCTTGCTAGAAACTTTGAAGCAAATCAAAGCTGATATTTTCCTTTTGAGCTGGCTGACTTTGGGCTCGTTGGCGGTTTATTTGCCGCCGAACAAAAATGCCGGCGGCCTTTTTTACTCTCCTTTGGAATGGCCAAAGTTGTTTTTAGGCGCGGAGCAAATTAACTTTAATGAGTGGTGGCTGAGAATGCAAGTTTATGAAGCAGCAGGAAATTGGCGCAACGTGCTAATTTTTAACGCCCTGGCTGTAATCATAGCCCTGATCTCACTTTTCGGCACCAGAATTTTGGGTTTGTTACCAACAAGCAAAACAGCCAAGTCGTTGCCTCAAGAACTCTTGCTGTTTTTTATACCCACCAACTTGCTCTTTTTGCTGCTGGGTTTGTTGACGATGCAACATTCCGGTGGGCTAAACACTTTCAATTTTTTTATCGTTCCCGTCGTTGCTTTTAATCTTTTAACCGTTTTCAACCTGACAAATATTACAAATGTGCCGAAAAAAATCATAGCCGGAGTATTGGTGATTTTTGTTTTACTAACTTTACCCAGATCGCTCATGAAATTGGCAGAAATAGTTGAGAGTTACCAGTCGCAAAAAACCAGTGTCTTTATTTCTCAGGACGAGTTGGAGGCTCTGCAATTTATCAAAGAAAATCTGGCTGCTGATGCTGTTATTCAAGCTCATCCCAAAAATGTGCCAGACCAACAAACACCCTATGTGGCTTTTTTCAGCAACAGGTTTTCTTATGTCAGTGGTATTTCTATGCTTGAAAGCCACAATCAGCCGTTTGAACCAAGGCAAGAGGCGGTGGTTGCTGCCTTTCGCCAAAACAACCCATTGATGGATTTGCAAAACTTAGGCATTGATTATCTTTATTTAGTAGGTAAGGAGCGCGAAAACTATGAGCTACCTGCCAATTCTATAGTTTTTCAGAATGAAACTGTGGTGGTGGTGGCTGCAAATCCTGAGCTGAACTAATTTTCCAGAAATTTGTTGAGTTCTTTTAGCCGCGCTTGGATGTTTTTATGAATTTTTTGGCTGATTTTGCCTGTGCGCTCGTAAAAATCCAGCATTTGTTCCAAAGTCAGCGCGGCGTGCAGTTTAAAACCGGCGGTAGTTAGTTGCTCACCGCCACCCTGTTTGCGGTCAATCAGCACCACGATATCTTTCACTTTCACACCTTGGCTGGCTAGAATCGCTGTTGCTTCCAACTTGGAATCGGCTCGCGTGACCAGATCATCAATCAGCACAGCGGTTTTGCCTCGATCTGTTTCAAGCATCCCATCGACTTTGGCGCCGGTACCGTGACCTTTGTTGTCGGCGCGCGGGGTAATCATGCCCAGGTTGAGCCTGTCTGAAAGAGAAGCAACAAACGGTGTGGCGGCGGTAGGAATGTCGGCCAGGACATCAAATTTTAGCGGCTTGATCAGTTCCTGATAGACGTCGATGGCTGCTGCTTTAGCGGCCGGAAATCTCATGAGCATTCTCAGATCAATGTAGATAGGCGAAAGCGGGGCCTGGGGATTTTTGTCATGCAGTTTGAGCTTGAAATCGCCAAATTTAATAGCGCCAATTTCAAAAAGTTGATCGGCTAGTTTTTCCTGAGCGACGGTTAGACGTTTTGGCATCTTAGATTGCGTCATGATTTTACCTGTACTTATTAATTGCTGTTTTGAGTTGAGCCGTAGCTTGTCTGGCTGCTTGGGCAAAATCCTCGCCTTCTGAAGCAAAAATAATACCTCTGGAAGAGTTGATGATCATGCCTTGGCCACGGCTGTCCTTGCCAGCCTTAACTGTCGCTGCCACCTCTCCCCCCTGAGCGCCAATGCCGGGAATAAGAATGGGCATATCGCCAACAACCTGCCTCACTGCTGCCAGCTCCTTAGGATAGGTTGCTCCCACCACGATAGCACAGTTGTGATGAGTGTTCCACGACTGAGCCACCTGGCGGGCAACGACCTGATACAGCGGTTCGCCGGCTGGCCCAACTAGCAGGTCCTGAAATTCACCGGCACCGGGATTGGAGGTTTTAACCAAAACAATAAAGCCTTTATCCTGACGGTCAAGAAACGGCTGCAGAGCTTCCTGGCCCAAATAAGGATGAACAGTGATGGCATCAACGCCCAGTTGGTCAAAGGCCGCCTGGACGTAGCCAGTGTTGGTGCTGCCAATATCCGCCCGCTTGGCGTCAAGAATAACGGGAATATCAGGATGATTTTGCTTGATGTATCGCACTGTTTTTGTCAAAGCCCGAAGTCCCTGCTCGCCCTGAGCTTCATAGAAAGCGCTGTTGGGTTTGTAAGCGCAAACCAAGTCGTGAGTGGCAGCGATGATTTCTTGGTTGAAGCGGGTGATGGTGTCTTCTATTGTTGCGTTTTTGCTTTTCAGTGCCACGGGAATCTGGGCGAAATCTGAATCAAGTCCAACACAAACACAACTGTCTTGCTGCTGCCAGCGGTTTTCCAGCTTGGCAATAAACTCAGATGCAGACGGTGGTTTTTGGTTTGAGGCTGAACGGCGAGGTTTAGTCGCTTTAATTTTATTCATCGAGTCTAATTCTATATTAAAACAAAATCCTTGATAAGAATCCATAACAGGAAAGGCCTCTGATATAATTATCTTGACCTAAATTGGGCTGGTTGAGTCTGCGGCATAATAATTCGGTACAATAATAGCATGCCGCAAAAATTATCCAGCTCCCAACCTATTGGCGCCTGCGCCATTCTTACTCATTCCCAAAACCAAATTCTTTTAGGCAAAAGAAAAAACAGTTACAAAGCTGGCATGCTGGGACTGCCCGGCGGCAGAATTGGACTCAACGAGAAAATGCTCACTGCCATTGCTCGCGAAGTAACTGAAGAAACCGGACTGCAAAACTTGAAATTTACTTTTGTTGGGGTGGTGCGCGAAAATCAGGACAACTACGATTTTATCCATTTTGTCTTTTCAGCGCCAGTTGGTGAGCAGGAGCCGGTTTTGTGCGAGCCAGATAAATGCGAGGGTTGGGAGTGGTTTGAGGTGAATCAGGATTTGAGTGAGGTGTTGCCCGGACATCAGGCTGCAATTCAACTTTACATCAGCAAGCAAAAGTTAGCCGATCTGGTGCGCTCTTAAATCTTCAATCAGTTCACACCACAATTTCCTCATTTTCCAGTTTTTCAAAAGTTGTAAAGTGCGTCATGTCATACGCGCAAGGAGTAATAGTGATATAACCTTGGTTGAGCGCGGCGGCATCATAGCGCGGATTAGTTTCCGAATCTTTGGCAAAAGGATCGCGGTCGTAAGCAAACCGATGAGTTTCACGATCAATAGTAATGGGATAATTGTAGTATTTGGTTATGTCTTTAAGAATTTTAGTGAAACGAATTTTATTAGTGGCTTGCTTGGGCAAATTAATATTGAGTAACTGTACACCCCACAACTTCTTTTTTATGGCTAAATCAATGATTTTTCCTAAAGTATCACCTGGATACTGATAATATTCCACAATATCCTCAATGTGATCGTGAGTCTTAAACCACAACTCAGCCGGAGCATCCCAACTGATAGCCAACGCTGCCGGGGCCACATTCACCCCAATACTACGAACAGCGGCGCTATAGGTGCCGGAAGAAATAATAGCCGAGCTGACATTGGCGCCTAAGTTGACGCCGGAAATCAGCAGGTCGAACGGTTCCTGAAAATACCCCTGCGCACACTCCATCACATCGGCAGGAGAGCCTTCCACCCAAAATGCCGGCACTCCGTCAACTTCCGCTTCACCCCAACTGCCACCCGTTTCCAGCGACAGTTTGCCGCCCACACCCGATTGCTGGTACTTGGTAGCAGCAATCTGCAAATCGTATTTGTCTTTCAAAGCCCGGATCAGCAGCCGCGTGCCCACTGAGTTGTAACCATCGTCACCGGTGAGTAGAATACGTTTGATGTTCATATTTTTATTACTCTAATTATTCTATCAGATTTTTATAGATTATTTGGGTATTATAAGCAGAGCAGGAAAAGCCAGTAGGTTATGGTTTGGACCATTATAGTTTTTTTGCAGTGAACATTGCTTTTCCTTGCTGTAAAATTAAGAAAAATGAAAAAATACTTGGCAAAACGAGCTACTGTCCTCAAAAAAATTCCCCCTATTCCGGAAAAATTACTCTTAACAACCATAATTGTCTGTTTTTTTGGTATTTTTCTCACAGTTTCGCTCCATCGCTATTGGCAGTACGCTGCCTGGTACTATGATTTTGGTATTTTTTATAGCGCCATCTCAGCGGTGGCTCAGGGCAGAGAGCCCATCATCGACCACTTCATATTTACCGACCAAAATATTCTGAGTGATCACTTTCATCCGCTGATTTTTTTGGCCAGCCCGTTGGTGGCGCTATTCAAAACCGGCGAAACCCTGCTGATTTTCCAAGCTGCTTTTGTGGCGCTCAGCGGAATATTTGTCTACTTAACTGCTAAAGAGTTGCTTAAAAACAAAACTGAGTCTTTCTCTATTTTAATTTTGTATTTTAGCTTTATCGGTTTGCATAACGCTTTGATAACCGAATTTCACGAAATTACTTTGCTGCCGCTGCCGCTGATGATGTTTTTTTACGGCATGGTCAAAAAACAGCGATGGTGGTATGGGATCGGTTTGTTGGGAGTGCTGCTCACCAAAGAATCAACTTTTATTATTCCTGCCTGGTTTGGTTTGGTGATGGCGCTAAAAAATACTGGCCGGTGGCGAGTGGTTGGCGCGGCGACCACAATTTTTTCATTTGTATATGGAGCCGCGCTGCTTTATCTTGTCTTTCCGGCAATTAGCGGTAGCGGCTATCACTACCTCAATGAAACAATGACGAATCAACAAAATTCACCTTTATTCAATGATCTTAAAATTGCCACCGTTAGCAAAACTTTTTTGAGTTTTGGATTTTTACCATTATTAGCTCCCGAAACATTGGCGCCGGTTTTCTTTAATTGGTGGTCAAGATTTTCCAGTGTAGCAACGACTCGGCACGATTTGGGCATGCATTACAATGCCGAAATTGCGCCCACATTGATCTTGGGTACTATTTATGGTTGGCAGAGGTTGAAAATTTTGCTGGGAAGAATGGCTGAAAAAGTCGGCAAAAGTTTAAAGAAAAATTATTTTGGATACTTGAGTGTTGTTTTGGCGTTGGCGTCATTGTTTTTTAATGTTTATATTTTGAAATCTCCGGCTTTGCTGTTTTTTAATCGAGCATTTTACGCACATACTAGCAATTTGCAATTTTTGGATGATTTACTCCAACATGTGCCTGATGACGGCGTGATCATGGCTCAAACTAATATCGCAGCCAAGTTGGCGTACCGAAAAGTTTACATGCTACGTGACGACTACGCCAAGTTCAACCCTGACTATATTGTGATCGATACCAGAGATGGACAAGAACCAAATAATTTTTTAGGGGTCAGGAATTTTGACTCTTTGGTGCGCAAATTGGAAAAAGATCCGAGTTACGAACTCTACCACTCTCAAGGTGAGCAGAAAATCTATAAACGAAGGGTTCTGCCGTAAGCCAACTTGATTGGCATTTCTTCTTTGATTTTTATAAATGGAATGTATTCGATCTCAATCCTTAGTTTGTCTGAGTCTCTGCCTGAATATTCTCCCAGGCCTAATTGGTGTGTCTAAATCCAAAAATGGAGATTTGCTGCATAAAAATGCTTGCACTTACAAAAGTATTTCCATCAAGTGTTCGTCATAAAAAGTGTCACCAATTTTAACTGCTCTTTTCAGTTCTCCAACTTTTTTGAAGCCCAAAGACTTGTATAAATGGCGAGCTGCATCTTGAGTAGTAATCACACCGAGCTGGATTTTGGCAATTTCCGGATTTGCTTTGGCTGAAGTAAGCGCCGCTTCAAGCAGTTTTTTGCCTATTCCTTGGCCGCGGTAGTCCGGTTTGACATAAACACTCACGATGTTGGCAATGTGTTTTAGCTTTACTTTTCTATCACTATACACGCCCACCATGCCCACAAGTTCTCCCGCTTCGTTGACAGCAAAAAGCATATTTTTAATCTTGTCCTGCCATTCTGCGTCTGTTTCAGCTTCTGTTTCCTCAACCGTGGCAAGAAATGATTGGGGTGAATCTTGCACAGCCTCCAGCCTCAGTTTTTTATATTCAAGCCAGTGTTCAGATGGAAGTTGGGTGATTTTCATTTTGGTTTATGCTTAACTTTGAGTGAAACCTTTCTCAAGCGGGATTATCCAATACACTTACCATTTTTGCAAATAACTTTCTTCAACTTCCCAACCACTTTTCAATTCGTTGCTCCAGTGAACCTTTTCTCTAACTATATAATAATAGTTGTAATTCCTATACTCTATAAATTCGACAATGCAGTTTATTTCTCCTCTCAATCTGACACCTTCACCAAATTTAAATTTCGGGGCTTTATCTTTGAACTCATTCAGCAATAATTCTTCGATATTTATTTCTTCAGGATTAATAGGCGTATGAAAATCATCAATGCTCATGTTTCTTTGATAAGCTACCAGTATCAATCTGTAATAAAAACCAGGTCCTCTAGAAGATAAGCCTAAGATTCTATAAATTCCATCTTGATATGTTACGAGAGAATTGTCTGGAAATTTAGGAGCATTCATCTTGAAGATATTATAACTCATACTTGCTTTCAATTAGTTTTGCTATATAATACTAATGTACTAGTATATGAATACAAAACAAAACCTCGAGTCACTAGCAAACGCGTTTCTAAAACATCAAAACTATGAAGAAATGGTTGAGTTTTTAGAAGCAATTTTAACTCCAAAAGAACTGGCTGAGCTCTCTACCCGGCTTGAAATAGTCAGAATGCTTAAACAAGATATTCCGCAACACACAATAGCAGAAAGATTGGGGGTGGGTGTTGCAACCGTCACTCGAGGTTCTAAAGAACTTCAGCAAGGAAAGTTCAAAAATGTTTGATCCTATTAATAAAAAACTATTTCTTTCTTGGTGGCAGCTCGGCTAAATAAAGCAGGGGCTGATTTATAGTAGTTTCTTCCATAATCTGCCTTCCTGGCAGATTTTTTATTGGGAGAAACATAAAACTAAAAACAAATCATAGAAAAGACATATGCAAAATAAAGAAAGAAATTTTAATCAGGAATTGTTTGATAAAAACAAGCGAGAAGAACAAAAAACAAAAAAAGATTTATTACAGGAGTCTTTGAGATACATCGACGTTGGCAACAATCCTCCTCATCTTATAAGCATTGTTGGCCCAAATCGTTCGGGAACAACTGCTTTTGCAGAAATTTTTGCTCGTTTAGGCATACCAAATTATTTGCAACCAATTAAATCAATTCGTAGGGCAATTCAAGAAAACGACAAGGTTCCATATTTTCAACTTTACCAAAATATTCCTTTAGCTGTACATAAAGAAACACTTGGTTCTTCTGAGGAATCTGAGTTTTTTGATCCAATCGAAACATTGTTGCAAGCAGGTTACCCAGCTGAAAAAATCCATCTCATCGCAATGCTTCGAGATCCTGCAATGACACTGACTTCATGGAATAGAATCTATCAAGACAAAGTAAATGTCCCCGGTCTGATGCAAGCAATACAACAAGTAGTTGAAATTGCTGACCAAGCTGAATCTAGAGGGATTCAAACTACTCGTTATGTCCATGAAATGGCTCGAGACAACGATCCTGAAACCATCGCTGCTCAACTCTTTCAAAGAGTTGGTATCCGTCTTAATGACAGCAGTACTATCAAGCAAACAGTCAACTGGACCCGAGGCCCGCGCTTCGGGTCTGCGGAGTCAACGGGTATTTTCTATGACCAACCGCCAGAAATTTTTGTAGAAGGAGTAAAAACAAGACCTGGTTATCAGTATGATAGAAATCAGCAAGTCAATATTACACCAGCGCAAAAAGTATTTTTACTGCAAAATGGTGCTTATGAAGTATACTCAAAGTTTGCTCAACGGGCGATAGTTGATACTGGACTACAAATTAATAATCCTGGATAAAGATATGGATTCTCAATACCAGAAACACTATCAAAATAAAATTGGTTCGGCCGACATCTCTATTAAATCTGCGATTGTCGGCCGGCCAACCGATTTTAGAATCACTCTGAAAGTTGGCGAGCTTGGTATTGATGAAAGTGGTGGGTTTAAGATTTTGTTTAGGACCGCTTCTGACTCAGCAGATCCTCAAATTGTTGATCCTAATTTACCTAACTACCTCTATATTAGCTCTAACAATAAGCGTGTAAAATTTTCAATTGATATGAAGTCTGAGGGAACCAAAGGGAAAATACATGAACGTCCGTGGAGCCGAGGCTTTGCTGTTACTATCTCTCAGGAATATTTGTCTCAAGGTGATGAAGTGTACATCGACTTTAAACAGTATCGTATGCAAACATTTGCTGAAGAAAATCACATTTTTAAAGTTGTTATTGATCCATTCGCAACAGCCAGGTTTTTAGATTTGCCAAATTCTCCCAAAATCATGCTGCTACCAGACAAAGCAAGTAGATTGATTACCCTAGTCAACAGCCAATGTCCCCGAAATGGTAAGTGTGAAGTTTTTGTCAAAGCTGAAGATAGATGGGGAAACCCATTGATTACAACCAATGAGCATGTGAAGATTGAAGTCAACAAGGATGGAGAGATTAAAGAAGAATTCTCTGTTCAATTAAAAAATGGGATAGTAAAAACATCCTTCTCACCAAAAGAAATAGGCAATTACCAGATATTAGCCAAACTTAATGAACTTGAAACTTATTCAAATTTTGTTCGAGTGCAAAAAAACATACACACCTCAATATACTGGGCAGATTTACATGGACAATCATCTGAAACCATAGGAACCAATGATATTGAAGCATACTTTAACTTTGGAAAGAATTTTTCTTTTCTTGACGTGACTTCCATCCAAGGAAACGATTTTCAGATTACCAATGAGTTTTGGGATAAAATTCAAACCACCACAAAAAAAATAAATAGTCCTGGAAACTTTATAGCCTTTCCTGGTTATGAGTGGTCAGGAAATACAAATCATGGAGGAGATAGAAATGTCATTTACCTTAATGAAGGTGAAAACATTTATCGCTCTTCGCATGCGCTGTTAGATGGTTTTTCCGATATTGAAACGGATGCTCCACATGTTACTAAACTCTATCCTTTTCTGGATCCTGAAAAAACAATTATTATTCCTCATGTTGGGGGTAGATATAGCGATCTTTCTATTCATGATGAGATCTTAGAACCAGTCGTTGAAATTCATTCTGCTTGGGGTACTTTTGAATGGTTTTACTTTGATGCTCTTAAACGCGGGTATAAGGTGGGCGTTGTTGCAAACAGCGACGACCACACCGGTAGGCTTGGAGCAAGTTACCCTGCCTACGATCATTTCAATAATTACGGTGGCCTCACCGCAATTTTAGCTAAAAAACTAACTCGGAATGATATTTTCAAGGCAATTAAAAGCAGACATTGTTATGCCACAACCGGAGAAAGAATCCTCATAAATCTCAAAGCCTCAAACACGGATGGCGATCAAGTTGGCATTGGAGATGAGCTCAGCGTATTAGATGGTCAGGTAACATTTGATCTGAATATTTTGGGAACTGATCATATCGAAAAAATAGAGTTTTTTGCTTTTGATGAAGTGATAAAAACCCACCATTTATCAAAAACACACAAGCCAAATGCTATGAAAATTTTATATTCTGGAGCCAAAATGAAAGGTCGAGCTAGAGCATTACAGTGGTCTGGTGAAATGCAATTTAACGAAACTACCGTAAAAAAGTGTGTCCCAATAAATTTTTACAGCAAAAATAGTTCGCTCGAGGTTGATAAGAACTCTATTGAGTGGAGGGGAATGACCACTGGAGGGGTACAAGGTTTTACTGCTGAACTTGATGAGTATGTTGGACGAGCAAAGATTTTGGTAAATGGTGAAAGTATTGATCTTAATCTAAACTCACTTGACCGAAAGGGGCTAATGAAATATATGGGAGGACTTGATGCACAGATGGCAATCATTCCAATAGCATTGCAAGAAAATCAACTAATCGTAAATCTTTCCGAAACTTTTAAGGTGGAAAATAAACCGAACTATGATCAAATTCCGATATTTGTAAAGGTAACGCAAAGAAATGGGCATCTGGCTTGGACTAGTCCAGTGTTTGTTAAGTTTTAGCTCATTTTCAGCCTCGTGGAGCTTCAAAATTACCAATCACCTTTTCCAATATGAAGTGGTTCTTCGCCGTTTGTGCCAAATGTATCGTGACCTATTCAACAAATACTTGACAATATATGTCAAACGAGTATTAGAATTGATTGGAGAGACAAGATGAAAAAAACCCTTTCGTACTACATGACCCTCGATTACACAATTCGTTTGAAAGAAAACGGCGATGGGATTTTCTTTGCCGAAATTGAAGAACTCCCCGGTTGTTTTACTGAAGGCGACACCAAAGAAGAAGCGTTGGCAATGATTGAGGACGCAAAAAAATCTTGGATTGCAGTTGCTTTGCAAAGGAAAATCTCTATACCTGAGCCAGTCGCTGACACTTTCAGCGGCAAACTCAACATTCGTATGCCCAAATCTTTGCACAGGCAACTGGTTTATAGAGCAAAACAAGAAGGCGTGAGTTTGAATACCTTAATTACGACCAGTTTGTCGGGCGTTGGTAGGTAGAGTGGAACACCTAGGTCTGAAATCCTTATGACATCATAATTTGATTAGATAATGTTCTAAATTAATTCTTCAAAATTCTTAATTCCATCAACTAAAACCCTTTTATAAATTTCAGCGCTGCTTATTTGGTGTTTAGTATTGCCGCTTTCAGCTCTTTTTTGCTTCATTTGCAAAATTGTCATTTTATTGTCTTTGTTTAATTTTGTCTCAATTAACTTGTCTGTTTGATTTTCAGGTATTTCTTTAAAAAACCAAGTTTCTATTTCCCATTCTTGATTGGTATACGGCAATCTCAAATTCATAATATAAGATTCCGGCCTGTCTTCCCGTTTAAAATTCACAAAATCACCATATTCATATTTTTGAAATAATTTTAATTCGATCAACTTCTGTAAAGCTAATTTTGATGCTTTTCTTGGATCTTCACACTTAACCACAATATCAATATCCGGTTCCCACATCAGATTATATTTATAACTACCACCAATAATCACTTTTCCAAATTCACCCAAAATATTAATCAAATCAGTTTTACTTAATATTTCATCAGCAACACTTTTTATTTGTTTTGAATGCAGTTTTACGTTATTCATGGTTGGTTAAATTAAGAATTTCTAGCTATAGCAGGAAGTTTTTCTTTATGCTCCAATATCAAGGAAGAAGCATGTAATGGATCAAACTTCATTCTTTTTGGTAATTCTTTTTCGGACATCGGTATCTAGATTATAAAGCATTTGACAAATGGGACACTATAAAAATGAGTACTTTGTTTTTGAGTTACCCAAAATAAGTTTCGGACTACCCGAATCAAGAATAAAATATTGTAAATTATTTTTTTCTCATTTCGATAACACTACGTCCTTTATCTTTCTCACGTCTAATAACTTCGAACGTTTTTTTCTGACGAATTAACTCTTCCACTCGAGTAATGACAGTAGAGCTTGAACTTATAACCAATGGAGTGTTTTGTTTCATTTGAGTTGTAATTTGGTTTAGATACATTTTATAGACTGCAAGATTTTGTTTTTCATGGAGGATTCCAATAGCGGCATCAAATTGCTTTTCACCGCACCAGTAACCGACTTGATGAAGGATAGTATGATCAACATCATATTTTTTTAGATTGTGGCTCGTTGTTTTCAAGGCAAGCAGATCTCTATCAGGGATAAATAAAGAAGCTTTCGGTACCTTTTTAGCGATTGCCAACGGGATATATCCCTGACCAGGTGTTAAAACAAGCACATGGGAGCGTGCGTCAATTTTTAGCTGCTCAATATACGAAAGAAGTATCGAAGTGTCATAATGCAATTGATCAAACTCTGGAAGGTTGTGACTAACTTCTAATGCAAATTTTCCATTTCCAATGCGCACCGAATTTTTTTGTTTGTAAAAATTACCAGCATTAAACGTATTTTTTGTGGAAGCTACCCGCTTTGTCTTGAATTGGTAGTGGTATACGTGGTGACCAGGCCACGATCTATGAAAGGTAATCTCAATGTTTTCATCTCGTGTTAATTCTTGATGGATAAAATCTGCTATGGCATCAATTACCACGATAACAACTTTTCCACCTTCCACCAGATGATCTTGCGCGTCAATAATCGTATTTTTCAGGATTGGTTCGCCTACTTTGGCAGGAATGTTAGAAACTATAAGGTCAAAATTAGTGTCCTTAACACTATCGTACGCCAAACTTCCATACACCTTGAGATCATTAAAACCATTGAGTGCAGCATTTTCTTTACTATATTCTAGAGCCAAGGCATCTCTGTCAGTCAGGTGTACTTCCGCTGAAGGGCAACTGGCTTTTAAGGCAATACCGATGGGACCGTATCCACAGCCCATATCCAAAGCCTTATTGAAGGTGTCAATCTTTTCGAAGAGCAAGGTTCTCAAAAGTCTTTGCGTGCCATTATCAATAAATGCAGAACTAAATAGCTCCTGCGATACTTTAAATTCCAGATCAACTTTCCCGTGTCTATACGAAAGATTGTGTTTGAAAAATGGGTCAACAGTATTCATCTTTTATCAAGTAAAAATGCACTTGCGGAAGCGGTGGGATTTCCGCCTGCGGCGGATGCCACTTCTCATGCTATTTATACCGCCCTCATTTCATTCGTGCGGAAGCGGTGGGATTCGAACCCACGAATCCGACTAGGCGGATCAAGGTTAGCAACCTTGTGCAATTGACCACTATGCGACGCTTCCAAGTTATATTTTTCAAAAGAGACTTGGTAAGACTGCATTATAACAAGAGTTTGATTGGTTTGAAAATGTATTGTTCTGGATAGTCGGGTGAAAACCTCATTTGAGAAGAAAAAGCTCTCTTCTGAATCCTGAACGGGAGCTGTGCTGTGTTACAATAAGCGGGTCAGTACTTGATATGGAGGTGTCACATAGCGGCCAATTGTACACGCTTGGAAAGCGTGAGCCTCACGGCTACGTGGGTTCGAATCCCACCACCTCCGCCACCCTATGACAACAGCCCAACTAATCAAAAAGCTTGTCGCTACAATTATTGAGCAGGAAATATCACTCACCTATCCACTGGTTGTCATCGTCGAAAGTATTTATTTATTGCAAAAAAACATTGTTCCGTATTTGGATTACAAAATATTTCTTGAAATTTCGATAGATGAGGCGCTCAAAAGAGCTCAAGCAAGACAGAGAGATCTTGATTTATATGGCGGTAAAGCAGGTGTTGAAAAGAAATACTCCACCAAAAATTTCCCTGGCTATTTGCAGTTCGAGAAACTAGAAAATCCCAAACAATATGCTGATATTATTGTTGATAACAACAATTGGCAACAGCCTGTGCTTGCTGACACATGATACAATATGATTATGAAAAAATCTGTGAATTTTAATTTGCCAGTTGTTATCTTGAAAGAGGGCGAAGTATTTGTTGCTTACACTCCAGCGCTAGATATTTCTACAGTGGGAGAAACATTTGAAGAAGCACAAAAACGCTTCGAAGAGCTTGTCGCTATTTTTTTTGAAGAACTTTTAGAAGCAGGAACTATGAAGGAAGTGCTGCTTGATTTGGGATGGACGAAAAAAGATAAAAAATTAGTGCCACCAGTCGTAGTGGCAAACCAAATTAAAGAGTTTACCATCAACAAACCCATTTCATTCGCCCATGCCTAAAATTACTCCAGTAGATTGGAAGACTTTTGAAAAATTTTTACTATTTGTGGGCTGTGAATTTAAAAGGCAAAAAGGCGACCACAAAATATACTGGCGAGCTGACATCAATAGACCAATTGTTTTACCCACCTACAAAGAATTGCCTGTATTCATCATTAGAAATAATATTCGCACTCTTGGCATCTCCCAACAAGAGTATGTTGCTATCTTAAAGAAAATCTAATTAGCTATCATTAAACAACAATGACCCTATCCCCCTCAGCAAAAAAACTGCTAAAATAAAATCAGTGCTATGCTTTACCTCTTGCTCACGATTTGTCTCACGCTTGGATTGTTGGCTCTCGATTCTTTTGGCAATCCGGAATTAGTGAAAAAACTCATTGGCATTTCTTCATACAATCTCATTGTTCCTAGTACCCTTCTGTTGTTTTTCTTCAGAAAAAAGAGGGCGGCATTGCCTCTCCCCAAAATTTTGAGAAAAACTTTATTTTGGGGGACAATTGTTCTAACTATCATCACCATAACCACCACTTTATTTGGTGCTTTTACTCATGAGAATGCCCTTTTTGCTCTAACCAGATTGCATCAATCCCGACTGATGCTGCTCTCCCTCTACGCCACCATTAGCCTCATGATGACTCAGTCAGATGGTTGGTGGAAAAAACACTATTTGCAATTTATTTTATTTCTGCCCCTGGTTGCTTTTGGGTACCTGGCATTCGCGCGGCTGTTTCCTTTCAATATCTTTTTGGAAATTGTAAAAGAAGATAAACTGATCGAGTATTTGCAATTTTTTGTTCTTTTGGGAGGAGCGGTTGCCAATGGTATTTTGGCGATGAAGCTTTTTCCGAATAAGAACACCAAAATCATGGCGCTGGTGCACGGCTTTCTTGCTCTTGGATTTTTGGTCGTGACGGGAGATGAGATTTCTTGGGGCCAGCGCCTACTCGATATAGAAACCACAGAAACGTTCGCCGTTCATAATCGTCAGGGAGAAATAAGTCTTCATAACCTATATACTTTTGAATGGTTAGTTATATACGCCTATGTAATTATTGCCTGGCTGGGTTTGTTGGGACGGAAAATAGTGAAAATGCTAGGCTTGCTGGCAAAATACAAAAACTATTTCGCCATTGCTCAAACAGCGGGATATTTTCTGCTGCCCACCTGCTTTTTTACTTTGCAACTTATTTCTCCGGGGGCAGTACGGGAGTGGTCTGAACCAGCAGAGCTTTTCTTGTATGCCGGCATGGTGTTATGGACTGTTTTTTTACCAAACACCATACGCCCACCACAGCCATAGTTTTTCTGATATCATAACCATAAATACTCGACAGCTTCTGTAGTTTAATGGATAAAACTCAGGTTTCCGGAACCTGCAATGTGGGTTCGATTCCCGCCAGGAGCACCTTTCCTGCCAAGAGCGCCTTAAATCTGCAAATACTCCCTTAAACCTTCATAAAACTTCAGAGTGGAAGCCACGTCAAGCCATTCGGTTTCGCTGTGAATATCGCCGCCCATGGGTTTAATCATCAGTACGGGCATGCCAAACTGGGCAAAATGCCTGGCATCGGAAGCGCCGTAAGTTGGCTTGATTTTGATCTTTTTTCCATATTTGCTGCTCAGTGTTTGGAGAAACCGTTGCACTTCCGGGTGGTTAACATCGGTGTTGGTCGGCAAACCATAAGAAAGCCTTTTTATCTCTAAATTGGCATCAATTTTTGTGGCCATTGTCTGCAATTCCTGCTCAATATTTTCAAAAGTGGTAGTTTCCGGATACCTAAAATCAATTTTGAGACTGGCAAAATCGCAAACTTGATTGGTAGAAATGCCGCCATTCAAGGCGCCAAAGTTTAGCGTCACCTCCCAATTTTCCCGCAAACTGTTCTGGCCATATTTTTTATCAAGCTCTACCACCAACTGGCTCAAAGCCGGTAGGGCATTTTCCCCCTGCCATGGCCGAGACGCGTGAGCTGATTTACCTCGAGAAATAACTTCAAACTGAGCCACGCCTTTGGCTTTATCCACAAAATTCATGTTATCGCCGCCGTCAGGAACAATCAATATTTCTGGTTTCCAGCCATAATCATCAGCCAAATGCTGTGCTCCCTCAAAACCACCCGATTCTTCATCAGTAGTAATCGCCAGCGAAAAACCAATTTGGTTGCCACTGGCAAGCAGTTCGTTCAAGAGCGCCACTCCCAGAGGGATAGAAAATTTCATATCGCTGACACCCCGACCAAAAACCAAGTTATTTTCTTGCCTCATTTTGAACATTTCTGTCGAGCCGGCAACAACATCAACGTGGACCAAGTAACCAACCTCCGGTTTTTTGCTGATCGTAGTCCCGGCCAAAAGAATCTCGGCTTTGCCATTTTTGATTCTCTCCACCTTGGCCGCGGGAGCCAGCAACGACTGGATGTAGTCGAGCGCCACGGCATTAGTTGCCACCTCACCGGGCAAAGTTTTGAAGCTGACTAGCTTCTCCAACTGAGCTAAAAAATTTTGTTTCGTTAACATTTTTCCTCTCTTATTTTTGCTACAAAAAACCTCCTGGTTCAGGAGGCTGAAGCTAGTTCTAGATAAAACAACAATCACTCACCTCCCTTAACAGGAAAAATACCAAACTTGATGGTGTGAGTAATGCAGTCGCATAATTGTTATTGTAAAGGTTTTTTAAAAAAATTCAATTTTTTTTAGGTTTCAAAGGTATCGCGGCCCTGATTCAACCTAGTTAGACAAAGCCAGAATTTCATCCAACCATTTTTTAATAGCCATCATCACTGGTTCATCAGGATAGCCATCGATAGTGAAAATTTCTCCCAGAATAGTGGCGTTCATTTCTTCGAGCTTGGCTTTGATAATGCTGCCGCTTTCAGCAAAATTAGCATAAGCAGAGTCGCCCAGAGCAAAAATAGCAAAATTAGCACTGCTACAATCATGGTCCAAAATTTCTCCTGAACCAAAAAAAGTTTCCGCGATTGGGTTTAAATCACCGTCTCCATAAGTAGAGCTGCCAATAAAAACCAAATCATAGGCTTTGAATTGGTCGGGGTCGGTTTGCAACAAATCTTGCATTTCAACTTCATGTCCCAATGCAGCCAAATAATCATGAATCGTTTGAGCCACCAACATAGTATTGCCAGACAAAGTAGCAAAGGCAACCATAATTTTCATTGAACTCATTACAATTACCTCATTTCTACTACACTTAAAGCAATGCCAATGGCAAATAATAAAGTAGCGTTAATCAGAGTCAGAGAATAAGGCTCACTGGAAATAAAGCTTTCCAGAATTCGTAAAAATAAAGTGTGGGAAAGATAAATGACATAAGAATATTTTCCAACCACCATCATGATACGGCGCAGGCCGGTTTTGAAATCTAAGAAAATCGGGCCGTAAATAATAGTGGCCACAATCACACCAGTGGCGTAAATAAACACCGGCAGTCTCACAAAGCTGGTAGCGTAAACTATCCGACCGGTCTGTTCTACCAGAGAAAAACTATCATTGACAGACCAAGCTAGTCCCAACACTGTCACTAGCAAAATTCCCAGGCCCGTAGTTTTAATCGCCCTAACTTTATCTAAATTAAATTGCGCCAAGAAAATTCCCAAGAGAAAGTAAAAAAACCAACTGATGGTTTGCCGATACTGCAGTTGGTCGTTGATCAATGACGAAATCCCCGGCACCTTAGTTTCAGTCACGTAGCGCAACAAAATAAACCAGCTAATTTGCAAAATTCCGCTGGCGGCCACCAGTACAGCCAGTTGTTTTCTGTTTTTGATCTTAGACAAGATTACGGAAAAAAGCAGGTAAAACTGGAAAATCAGAGGCACAAAATACAAATGGTAATCCGCGTTGCCGTGCAGCAGTCTGGCAAAAAACTTAGATTCGCCTTCAATGCCCCAGGTGCTGCCAAAATAAAGCACCCCAAAAAGAATTGCCGACCAAAGCAGGTATTGAGGCAATAACTTGGCTATTCTTGTCCAAATAAAGTGCTTGTTTTCAACCTTTTTGTGCTGATACTTTCTTGCCAAACCAAAGCCAGAAACAGCCAGAAACAATGGCACGCTGAATCTGGAAAGCTGGTTGAGAAAAATGAAAATTAAGCGGTAGTCACTGGTAGTGTAAATGGTGTCCGGATATATTGCCAAAGCATGAACCGCCACCACCGCCAAAACAGCAATCCCCTTAGCAATCAAACTAGCTTGTTTTTCCCGTTCGGCAGTAACAAGGGGGGAATTTTTCATGACGCAGGTATGTTAACAAAAATGTTTAACTAAGTCCATTCAAACATACTTTGACCATAATTGGGAGTCACGCTGAGAATTTTCGGGGGTAATCAAGGGTCTAAAATACTGTCGCCAATTAATTATGACACGTTTACTTAACTTTTTTTCCTCGACATTTTGTTTCGGTTTGTCGGTAATAAAACAATAAAAACCAATTATTTGCTCCGGAGAGTAGCGGTAATATTTGTTCATACTTCAACTTTTCTGTACTTAAAGTACTCAAATACTAACTTTTTCTGATATGGTCTGGTCAATATCAATGTAATAAATTGGTAATACAACTTCTTCACGTCTAGACGAAAAAGGCAGAAATGCATACAATCCTATTATGATGACAATCAGAAAAGCTCTTATTGCTGCTGCCGGCTTTGGCACCCGACTTCTACCAATCACTAAGACAATCCAGAAAGAAATGCTGCCTGTGCTTAATCGGCCGATCGTTGATTACTTGGTCGAAGACTGCATCAAGGCGGGAATCGAGGAGATTGTTTTCGTAATTTCAGAACACAATTCACAGATTCTTCATTTTTATCGAGAAAACAAACGCTTAGAACAATATCTGCTAGGGCGAGAGAAACAAAATCTGTACGAGCAAATTGCTCCTTTGCATCAGAAAATTAATTTCTCTTTCGTCCGACAGCCTGATAACTCACAATACGGGACTGCTATTCCCGTTAGCCTGGCCAAAGAACATTTGCAAAACGAAGAAGCTTTTTTGGTGTTTATGGGCGACGACTTCGTCTACAACCATGATGGCGCATCTGAGGCCGCAACAATGATTGAGACTTTTAATCACTCGGGAGCTTCAGCGCTGGTTACTTGCCTGCCAAAAAGTGAGGAGGTGCTGCATAAGTATGGCATTGCTGAACTTGCGTCGGAAAAGGGCTTCTCCTACCTGAAGCGCTTGATCGAAAAACCCGCTGTTGGCACTGCTCCTTCAAACTTGGTCAATATTAGTAAATACATTTTTACGCCGGCGGTTTTTGAAATTATCGCCCACCAACAAACAAACTCCACTTCTGGAGAACTTTACATCACTGACACTACCAATACCATTGCGGCGGAAAACAAAGTGGTGATTCACACCCCTTCAGGCAAGTATCTTGACTGCGGCGATTTGGCTGGCTGGCTGGAAGCAAACTTGACAGTAGCCAAAAATACTCCGGCATTAAGGGAAAAAATTGAAAAGTTTCTGGCAGATAACTGGGGCTTAACTAAGTAATTACCTCGGTTATTCACCAAAAATCACCACGTACATTCTGTCCGCGTGCCTGACACAAACATTTTTGTAAACTCTGCTTAACTGTGCCTCGCGGTGGCCTTTGGTAGAAGAATCAAAACACCACTCAATTAAAGCCGTGCCAGTTTCAGCGATAAAAGAATCCCCCGTAGTCATATTGCGACAAGATTGATAGGCTAGATTTTCCCCAATCTGCCGGCCGCGAGGGTACTCCGAGAGGCCAACAGGCGAATTTTCAGGATTAGCGGAATCTCTAAGGAAGCCGGCGTGAGCATCTAAACCACCGTAAGCCACCAAATCTTGAGCCCGTTTTTCCGCGTAGGTGCAGAGGTGTTCGTTGACTTTGTAGTCGGGCAAGCGGTGGGCCTGGCGATAAATATTAAGAGCATTAATAACTTCATCGTCGGGGATTTCTCTAGCGCTGGCGATATTCTTGGCTTGATTGTTAACCACCATTTTGGGGTCACTGTTGATCTGACCCGGCTTGCCCAAAAACTGAATAATTACCCCTCGAACCTGTCCATCGCTATCAACAAAAGAGTCGCTCGCCAAACCAATATCTTTAAATTTATGATTAACCAGCAAATCAGATTCCTGATCGTTTGCCAACCAAGATTCAAGGACTGCTTTAGCAGTCATGGGACCAATCAAAAAATTGTTACTAACCTCGGCATATTGATACCCGGATTCCTTCAGAACAGCTTTAATTTCATTCGGGTCAAAATTGCTAAAGTCTGCAAAATTGGCCGCCCGGGAATTTTGTAACACAATATTAGCGGCCAAGGAAAGCTCGGAGTTTAAATTTAAAGGCTCGATGTTTCTTGCCTGGCGGTAAGTATTGATTTCATTGAGGATTTCTTGATGATCGAGGTCAACATTCTCTAAACTAGCTTGTTGCTGATTTTGAAATATTTCTGAAGCAATGGGAGCAATGCCAAACTTGTGGAAAAGCGCTTGCATTGGTATCGGGATACCAATTGGCACAGTCTTCAAGAAATAAGTCCCCAAAACCAGGTTGAGGCCGATAAAAAAAGCAATCATTATTAGTCTTTTTTGCAGAACATTGAACATATTATTTGCCATCCAATCCTAGTATCATACCGCATGTCAAGACATCCTCAAAATCTGCCGCTATTGAGAAACCGCTGTTTTAACCAAATTTTCAATTTTACTAGCCAAGATAAAATCGTTGATATGAAGGCCTTTTGTCTTGTGAGTATAAATTTCAACTTCTAACTGGTTGTAATTGTGCAAATGCAAGTTGGGGTGATGTTGCTCGGCCTCGGCGATTTTGGCAATTTGAGTGATTAAATCGACGGCTTCTAAAAAATTTTTAGTTTTGTAACTGCGTTTGATTCTGGGAATCGCCTCTGCTGTGACAATTTCCCAGTCTGGTATTTGTTGGTGATAAATATTGATCTCAGCCTTTGCTAGAGGTATTTCATCGCCCTTGCAAGGCACACATTTTTGTTGAGAAAGTTGCATATTTATTCGTGTAACTATTCTTATCTTATAGACCTTGTGATTCGTGCTCATTCATATCGCTATTTTATACAAATTGTACGAAGTGTAAATCTGGAACAGGCTATGCGCGGCAGTGAACAAATTATGCAAAAAAAGAAAGGCGACCAGAGTTAAGAAGAAACTTGATCGCCTTTCGAAGTGCTATGTGCGCCTGCCCTGCGTGTTGTCTGTATCTGTGTTAAGTAGCTGGTAAGTATGAAGCAATCAGCCCGCTCAAAAGTCCAGGCTCGGATTACTCATACTTTGATGGAAACCGCTCAGTAATTCCATAATCACTGTGGCTTCCTATCAAAACTCCTTTCTTACATCTTTTTACTGTATTGACACGATAACAACGTAAAATCAAAGTGCCGGTAAACCAGTGTAAGGGCACTGTAAGGAATTACAATTGCCGGGAATTTTCTTCTAGAGGGACGGTCTGGCCGGATGCTTCCATTCTGACTCGCGATTCTTGGGTGGTGATTTCCAGGGTTTGAGGGTGAATGGTGGCAGTGACTACTAAGCCGGTACGAACGGCTTCACTGAAGTATTGGTCGAAAACAAAGTTGCCCAGGCTGTAGAAGATGGGCGCGCCGCGGTAGGTTTCGCTGTTTTGGATGACATGGGGGTGGGAGCCGATGATCAGGTCGGCGCCGGCATCAACCAAGCGGCGCGCCAACTCCACAATCACCGGCCGGGCCTCCGGCTCATATTCATTACCCCAATGGGTATAAATAATTTGTAAATCAGTGTTCTGGCTCAACTCGGCTAAATCCGCCAACACCTGAGCTTCACCTCCGGCCACAAACTGGTTGTAATTGATCAAAGCCAGCTTCAGCCCTCTCACTTCCACCACCACTGCCGTAGGCGAATTTTCATATCCCGTCTGGCCAAAAAAAGGAATACCGGCTTGCTCCAGATTAGTTTCCGTTTCAATAATGCCCTCAGTGCCAAAATTATGAATATGGTTATTGCCCAAAACCGCCACAAAAGGATATTTATTCAGTACCTTAATAATGGCCGGATCAGTGGTAAAAATAAAATTATTGGTTGAACCCACCACGCTGCCCTGACTGACCGAGTCGGCATCGGTAATCGGCGCTTCCAGATTGCCCACCACCAAATCGCTCTCCGCCCAAAGCTGCTCCACTTCAGCCAAGATAAAATCATAACCGCTCACCTCCGCTTTAGTGCGAATATTCCGGTCAAACATCATGTCGCCAAGAAAAGTAAGCACAATCGGCTCAGCGGCCGTCAGTTCTGCAGTAGAATTGGTAGCCACAATATCCGCCGGTTGCTGATCAACCAGATCAACTAGAGGTACCGGCCTAATACTCAAATACCAAATGCTTCCTGCCAACCCAAACAGCAAAAACAACAGCAGTAGCAAACTTAATTTTCGCAGCATAATAGAACATATTAACTCATATTTGCCCAAATAGAAATAAAGAATCGCTTATTCACGCCCCCCCTTGTAAAATCACCCTTTCAAGACTACAATTCCTTCTTTGCAAAGGAATAAAGAAATCTGCCATGAATCAAGCAAATTTGCGGAATATCGCCATCATCGCTCATGTCGACCACGGTAAAACCACCTTGGTTGATGCCATGCTCAAGCAAACCGCCACTTTTGCCGCTCATGAGCAGGAAAATTTTCAGTCCACTATCCTCGACAGCAATGAGCTGGAACGTGAACGCGGCGTCACTATTTTGGCCAAAAATACTGCTGTGCGGTGGCAAAATTACAAAATCAACATTCTTGATACCCCAGGTCATGCCGATTTTTCCGGAGAGGTGGAGCGGGTGCTGAGTATGGCCGATGGCTGTATTCTGCTGGTAGATGCAGCTGAAGGCGTGCTTTCCCAAACCAAGTTCGTGCTCAAACTCGCCCTGGAACTCAAGCTCAAACCCATTGTAATTATCAACAAAGTTGACCGCAAAGATCAGCGCGCCGGTGAGGTTGAAGCCGAAATAGCCGATCTTTTTCTCGACCTCGCCGACAACGAGGATCAGCTTAATTTTCCGGTTCTGTATGCCCGAGGTATTGAGGGTGCAGTGGGCAGAAAAATAGAGGAGTTACCCGATCATTCCCTCACCGTGGCCGACAGCACCAGTCTGGAGCCACTTTTCCGCACTATTATCGACACTGTGCCCGCACCTCAAGGCGATCCGACTGGACCGTTGCAGGCGCAAGTCAATTCTCTGGACTGGGACGATCATCTGGGGAAAATTGTCATTGGTAGAATTTTTCGCGGCCAAATCCGCCAATCCCAACCTGTCGTTATTCTCCATCAAGACGGTGAAGGCAATATTTTAAGCAAAAAAGCCCAAATTACTCAGCTTTTTATTCATGAAGGACTTAAGAGAATGCCTGTGAAAGAGGCCTCGGTTGGCGAAATTATTGCCCTGGCAGGTGTAGCCGACCCCAAAATCGGTGACACCATCGCTGCACCAGAGCAGCCTGAAGAGCTGCCGCGCATGAGTATCAGTGAGCCAACAGTTAAAATGCAAATGAGTGTTAATACCTCGCCTTTTTCCGGCCGTGAAGCCGAATTTTCTACCTCCCGCCAACTCCGGGACCGGCTGAAAAAAGAGCTGGAAACCAATGTTGGCCTTAAAGTCATTCCTTCAGAAAGCGGTGACAGCGTGACCTTAATTGGCCGCGGCGAACTGCACCTTTCCATCTTGATTGAAACCATGCGCCGGGAAGGTTTTGAGTTTTCTCTTTCCCGCCCGGAAGTAGCCCTCAAGGAAATCAATGAGATCACCCATGAACCTTGGGAACTGGTGACCATTGATGTCCCTGCTCAATACAATGGCTATATTTCCAGCTCTATGGCTCAGCGCAAGGCCGAACTCAAAGACATGCGTGTCACTAAAAACGGCGTGCGCTTTACTTACGAAATTGCCACTGCCAACTTAATTGGCTACAGACATGAACTGATCAGCAACACTTCCGGGGAAAGTGTCCTCAACAGCTCCTTCCTGGAATTCCGGTCGCAAACTGAGTCCTTGGCCCAAAACCGGGCAGGAGCCATTATTGCTCACGAAACCGGCACAGCCACCGCTTATGCCATTGAAAAAGCCCAGCAAAGAACCACGCTTTTGATAGCGCCAGGGGACGAAGTCTATGCCGGTCAAGTGGTGGGCATCAACAGCCGCCCGGAAGACATGGTGATGAACGTTACCAAAGGCAAAAAACTCACTAACATGCGCGCCTCTAGCGCTGATGTCACCGTGGTGCTGGCGCCACCGTGGCGGCCCTCACTCGAACAACTACTCACTCTCATCGGCAAAGATGAGATGCTGGAAGTCACTCCCAAGCACCTGCGCCTGAGAAAGCGCGACCTCAAAAAAGCGGTTAAGCGCTAAAAAACTGAGGCATCGCACAAACCCACCGTCAAAACACCAAATCACCAAAACACCAAAAAAGGCACAAAAATAGCACCGGTCAGATTGCTGACACGGTGCCATTTTTTTGGTTCTTAAGCAGATGCTTAGATTTTTCTGACGTTAGTAGCGTTCGGACCTTTTTGGCCTTGTTCAACTACAAATTCAACTCTGTCACCTTCGTTAAGGACTGTGCCCTGTGGCAAATCGTTGATGTGTACAAAAATATCATCACCGCCTTTATCGCGTTGAATGAAACCATAGCCTTTAGCAGTGTTAAACCACTTGACTACACCTGTTTCTGTTTCTTTTTGTGTTTCTTCCATTAAATACTCCTTTCTCTTGGGCTACCTTGTAACATCCAAAAATTCAGATTAAATATAGAGGGGAAATTAAAAGTAATTATAGGAGAGTCTCTTTCACAAAATAGTAAGCTTATTTTACCTCAAACTGAATAAAAAGCAACTGGCAAGTAAAGGCAGGCTTTTAACGCTTAGTTTTTACCCTTAAGATGAAGTATTCTACATCCTATAATATCACAGAAATCTCTAAAATTCCACTCTTGCGCGGTTAAAAAGTTGAGCATATACTGAAATTCTAGTGCCAGTCACTAGTTTTTTTTTGACCATTTGTATGGCAAACTGCCAAAAGCGACCACAGCTCAGCCAAAGAGTGGTTAATTTAAGTTTTTCCCATCCCTTGCCTCCAAGGGATTTTTTATCAATTATTTCTAACAAAAAGGAGCCTTATGGCCTACCAAAAAGTTTCATCGTATGAAGGCAAAAAAGGCGAAGTAAAGCGGGCGGTGCTCTTGTACTCCGGCGGCCTTGATACTTCTATGATGCTCAAATGGATTCAAGACGAGTATCAAGCCGAAGTCATTGCCCTAACTGTGGACATCGGCCAACAGGCGGATGATCTGGAGGCCATCAGGAAAAAAGCCTTAAAACTTGGCGCCATTGCCGCCGAGGTAGTCGATGCCAAAAATGAGTTTGCCTATCACTACCTGGCTTGGGGCATCAAAGCCAACGCCAGCTATCAGGGTAACTATCACCTCAGCACCCCCATGGGGAGGCCGCTTTTGGCTAAAGTGGCGGTAGAGATTGCCCGCAAATATGATGCTGACACTATCGCTCACGGCGCTACCGGCAAAGGCAACGACCAAGTACGCATCGAGGGTTCTATTCTCACTTTGGCGCCGGAAATGAAAATTATTGCCCCGGTGCGCGAATGGAGCATGGGACGCGACGAACAGCTCGAGTATGTTAAAAAGCATCATATTCCAGTTAAACAAACCAAAGACTCCCCCTATTCCTACGACGACAACATGTGGGGCGTGACCGGAGAAAGCGGAGAAATTGAAGATCCGGCGCTGATTCCACCGCTGGATAAAATCCTCCAGGTTGCGACTTTGGTGGAAAAGGCTCCCAACAAGCCGGAATACGTCAAGCTCGAGTTTGTCAAAGGCATTCCGGTGGCAGTGGACGGCCAAGCCATGAACCTGCCTGACTTAATTAGTCACCTCAACCAGCGCGGAGCCAAACACGGCGTGGGTGTGACTCATCACATTGAGGATCGTTTAGTCGGGCTAAAAGTGCGCGGTTTGTATGAGGCTCCGGGCGCGGAAATTATCATCCAAGCTCACCGCAACTTGGAAAAATACGTTTCCACCAGGTATGAAAACGAGTTTAAGAGCCTGGTAGACGAAAAATGGGCTTACCTTTGCTACGGCGCCCTCTGGTATGAGCCGCTGATGCACGATCTTCACGCTTTTATCGACCACATCAACCAAAAAGTCACCGGTGAAGTCACGGTCAAACTGCTTAAAGGCATGGCGGAAGTGGTGGCCCTGGAAACACCCAATGCCCTTTACCGTGAAAAACTGGCCACTTTCATGAAAGATGACACTTTTAACCAAAATGCCTCGCCAGGCTTTATTGAGATCTACACCATGCAGATGCGTCAAGCTCAGGAAACCAAACGTTACGCGCTTTTCACCATTGGCGAAAAAGAGGACAAAAAGCTTTTTGGCAAGCTGGCCAAACGGCTAGTGGCGCTGGGTTTTGAGCTTTACGCCACTGAAAACACCCATCAATACTTGGCCAAGCAAAAAGTGAAAAGCGTTTTGCTGCACAAAATGTTTGCGGGTAAAAATCCCAACCTGGAGGATTTGTTGAGGCAAAATCGCTTTGACGTTATTTTCCACCGTCATTATAAACAGCCAACGCCGGAGTCGAAAAAAGACGTGGCGGTAATTAAGGAATGGGCGGTTAAAACCGGCACCACCTACGTCACTGACTACGAAACTGCCGAAAAATTGGTCAAGCGGCTGGAAAAAGAGTTAGTTCAGCAAAATGGCAAAAATTAAAAAGGGAGGAAATATGCCTGGATATGATGTCAAAGAGTACTTGCTGGCTGAAATAAAAAAGCGGGGCGGCTGGGTTAATGCCCATGCTCACTTCGACCGAGCCTACACCCTCACCCCCGAAAATTTTCAGTTCAGTACTATTGGGGTTCAGGAAAAGTGGCAGCACAACGTGGCTATTAGCCAGGCTTCCAGCGTGCAACAAATTTATGAGCGCATGGCTAAAGCTACCGAGGTAATGCTGGAGCAAGGTGTCCAGGCAGTTGGCACTTTTCTCGATTGCTTTCCGGAAGTTGGCGATAAATCACTCCACGCCGCGGCTAAGTTGAGGGAGAATTACGGCCGGCAAATTAAGCTGGTGTTTATGAATCAGCCGCTGCAGGGGTTGGTTGACACGCAGGCGCGGCAGTACTTTGAGCTGGCCGCTGATTTCGTGGATATTCTCGGTGGCTTGCCCAGTCGTGATGGCGCTCAGGCGGCCGAACATCTTGATATTTTGTTTGAATCAGCCAAAAAACGCGGCAAAATGGTGCATGTTCATGTCGATCAGCTTAACTTGCCTGAAGAAAAAGAGACGGCCATGCTGGCCGACAAGACTATTGAGCACGGTCTGCAAGGCAAAGTGGTGGCAGTACACGGAATTTCTATGGCCGCGCAAAAATTGGCGTACCGGCAAAAACTTTACAAAAAACTGAAAAAGGCAGAAATCATGGTTATTACTAATCCCACTGCGTTTATAGATGAACGACGAAAAGAAATTCTGGCTCCTAGTCATAACTCGATTACTCCGGTTGATGAACTGGTGCCTGCAGGTATTACCGTGGCCATGGGGACTGACAATATTAATGATTTGCACAAACCATTCACCGATGGCGACATGTGGACGGAACTCAGGGTGATGTTGGAGGCCTGCCGGTTCTTTGAGCTAGACGCGCTCGTGGAGATTGCTACCGTTAATGGGTTGAAAGTGTTAGGTGGGTGAAACCAAAGTTCGTTGATAAACAATTTCACCATCAATTGTATTTGTAAGGTTGAAACCAACTTCGAGATATTCTTTCCTACAAACCATCCTCTCGCCATTCATTAACTCAAGAATGATGATCTCAGCCTCGGAATTCTCGTCTACAGTCGTTTCTATACGCTTGGCTCCTCTAATCATCTCGTCATAGCCTGGTATTTTGAAGATCTGGTAGGTGATGCTAAATTCACCGTCTATCATAACCGTCCGCGTTTCCTTTGTTCCTGGCATTTTTACGATTATAACACGCCAAGCAAAATTACTTTGTTCTATTAATATCTAGTTGAGGTATCTTTAACTATAGTGTCATACTAGCTGCTGTAGATGAGACGACTCTTTGTCGCCAAAACAACCAGCTTGATCCTGATAGCGCTGCCAGTAATGGCAGTTGTTTTTGCCTTTATCGCTAGTGCTGCTGCCCAAGCCCAGAACACTACCATTGACCTGCTGCCAACCGAAGATGCTCACGTAAAATCATCCTATCCCACCAAAAATTATGGCGCTGAAAATAGTATTGCCGCCAGTAATTACAGCTCCAATACGCACTTCGCTTACTTTAAGTTTGATCTTTCAACTTTGGCCGGAAAACAAATATCTGCCGTACAACTCATTATCACACCTTCTCTTGAACGAACTGTAGAAAAAGAGCTTGTGCTCACCAACGCCAGTTCCTGGCAAGAAGAGGGAATTACCTGGCAAAACCGGCCTCAATTAAGCAACAAAATTGGTCACTTACCTTCGACAAAAGTTGAGGTTGGCCGTCCGGTTGTCATCAATCTCGATCCGTCGCCGTTTGCTCAACTGAGCGGCCAGCAAATTAGTTTTGCCATAACCAACGTGGCGGCCAGCAAAAACACTTTGTATTTCTACTCGAGAGAAAGCGCTACTCCGCCCAGATTGAGAGTCATCACTGGTTCTGGCTCGCCTGGCGCTCCCAGCGCTCCACCCGTAACCCAACTTTTAGGCGATATTAATGGCGATGGCGTGGTAAATTTAGCAGATTTTAAGCTGGTGTTGGCTGGAATTGATAAAGATGATACCAAGCTTGATTTAAATAGTGACGGCAAAGTGGACATTTTTGACACCAACCTGGTCATTACTGCTATCGCTCAACCACCGGCAGCAACGCCAACGCCATCATCTACCCCCACCAGCCCACCCACAACGCCAACGCCTACCCCAACACCAATAGCCCCCACGCCTACACCCACCCCAGTAACAACACCGGCTCCGGCGCCACCCACTCCTACTCCGGCCGGTGCAGGCATCTGGCTTAACCCCGCGGAAATTGCTCAACTACCAACTTCAGGCAATGCCTGGAGCAATCTTTTGTCCTATGCTGCCCAAAACACCAGCTCACCCAACCTTGCCAACCAAGACGACAATACCGACGCGGCTGTAGTAGCCAAAGCCTTGGTCTACGCCCGCACCGGCAACCAAACTTATCGGACTGAAGTAATTCAAGCTCTGGAAAAAGTGCAAACTACACCGCTGCCAGCTTCAAGCGTTGGTATTTTGGCGGTGGCGAGGAATTTGGCGCCTTATGTCATCGCGGCTGATTTAGTAAATTACCGAACAAACAACTTTGAAAATTGGGTTTGGCAAACCCGGAATACTGTTTATAGTGGGGCTGGACCGGCGCTCAGCATCATTACTTGTCATGAGCGGCGGCCGAACAACTTCGGCACCCACTGTGGCACATCCAGAATGGCGGCTGATCTCTACCTCAACGACACTGCTGACTTCGCGGCCGCCGCCTCAGTTTTTCACGGCTGGACCGGCAACACTAACGCCTACAAGGGCTTCGCCTTTGGCAGTGACCTGTCATGGCAATGCAATGCCAACAATCCTGTGCCACTCAATCCTCAAGGTTGCACCAAAAATGGCAACAACCTGGATGGCGTGCTGCCGGACGACCAACGCCGCGGCGGCAGTTACACTTGGCCAGCGCCAAAAGAAAATTACGTCTGGGAGGCCTTACAAGGGGCGGTAGCCCAAGCTTGGATTTTACACCGGCACGGCTATCCCGCTTTCGCCTGGCAACAAAATGCGCTGCAACGATCAGCGACTTGGCTACATAATGTCAACAATTTCCCTGCTGTCGGTGACGACACCGGCATACCTTGGATTATCAACAAGATGTACGGCACCAATTTCCCAACCAGTACCGCTAAACCAGGCAAGAATGGCCTCGGGTTTTATGATTGGAGCCATCAATAAACCATCAACAAAATGACTTGAAAAAATATGAAAAACGTACACGGACACTCTAGCAAAAAATTGGCCAAGCGCGGACCTAAACTGGCCGAAAAACTCCAGGATTATTGGTTTGATCTCACTGACGGATTGCGAGAAAACAAAAACAACGAAGTCATCAAAAGTGTGATTGCCTTTACAATGATAGTGATGCTGGCCGTAGTGGCGGTGGCTGGAGCCAAGTACTTACAAGAAGGTAGCACCGATACCAGATCTCAGGCCAGTCTCAATCAAGTAGATGTCAGAGTGGCAGCAGCCAGCAACACTTTTGCGCCGAACTCAGAATTTTCCGTGCCTATCTATCTGCAGCCCAATGGTCGAGCGGTAACAGGTTTGGAACTGCAAATTCAATTGAGCAATCCAAACGCGGCCGAAATAATCGAAATAACCGCCAATGCAAGTTGGGCGGTCACTGCCGTTTCCGATGTCCAAAAACACTCAGCTAGACTAGTTTTTGTTTCAGACTGCACAGATACAGGCTGCGCTACTGCCAACAACGCTTCCTTAATCGCTACTATAAGGATGAGAGGGGCTGCAACCAAAAGCGCCAGCTCTACCAAAATTAGTCTCAATGGCACAAAAGCATCAGTATTGGGAGAAAAAGATAATCTCATAGGTGATTTGTATGAAGCTACCTACACCATTGCTCCGGCAGGTCCAGATAAAGAGCCGGTACCAATACCTTCCACAGTCCCAACGCCAAGGGCGTCAATCACACCCAAACCGTCCGCTTCACCCAGACCCACCCTCACACCCAGGCCTACTGAAAAACCAGATTCTCCAGCGCTGTAAACTTTAAACTTTTCACCAACTTACGCTTTTCTAACTCAAATACATTAAAAACTTTAATGGCAGGGCGTAGGATGGCGGCAATATTAACTATTTCTATCCGGAGAGGGATCTGATGGCAAGAAAAATTAGTAAAAGAGGCTTGGCCTCAGCGAGTCAAAAAACCCGACAAAGAGTAGCCAAAGCGGGTGGTATGGCCCAACATTCGAAACGGGGGTTGGAGGCGGCGGATGAAGCTACGAGAAAACGGGTGGCTAAAGCCGGTGGTAAGGCTAGTAGAGGCGGCGGCAGAAAACGCAGCAGGTAGCTAGTCATGAGTCACCATTAGCTTTTCCATCAACTTAACTGCCCTTGGCAGTACCAACTCCAATAAGTACTGATCATTTTTAGGTACATACAGCTCAACTTCAAAAGTGCCCACTGGGTTGTCTATCCAGTTCCATTTAGTTACTCCCCTAAACTTGGCGTGATTCGACCCCAACTCAACTTTGGCATGAACCAGCGAATCCAAAACAATATGTTCAAAAAGATGGGCAAATTCGGTGTCTTTCACCTCCTCCTTGAAGGGAAGATTGTGATCATTAAAACATTTGGTGTGGAGAACCGAATTGCAGTTAGTTTTCAAAAATGAAACCGTATGAGGAAATGCCAGAGTAGTGGCAAACTTTTCCGGTACTACCACATCCAGAAACACTTTCTTAGGGTTGGATTTTACAGCTACATCAAGATCACGGGCATGATACTGGGCAATCATAGCACTTTCCGACGCTATTATTACAAAATTTACGCAAGAAACATATAATCGCAAACTTGAAAAGTTTTGCAAGGGGGTATTTTGGCAAAAAACCTGGTTAGAGGGTAAATTTTACTCAAAATATGCTACAATAATACTGAATTAGGTTTCAAAATCATCAGCTGTAACTTCCTCAAAATTTTTAGTGGTGAATATAGTTTGAGTTCCAAATTGA
>Ga0265293_10001334_pt1 | contig 53900 bp, 53 predicted proteins | sample Munlanlewell138R_FD_192505 | JGI IMG/M metagenome (GOLD analysis project Ga0265293, IMG submission 192505) | Leachate microbial communities from a municipal landfill in Southern Ontario, Canada - Leachate well 138R | ecosystem: Engineered > Solid waste > Landfill > Unclassified | place: Canada... | reverse complement strand
AGCCGGGGCGCTTCTCCTTCAACGTCAAGGGCGGCCGCTGCGAGGCGTGCAAGGGCGACGGCACCGTCAAGGTCGAGATGTACTTCCTGCCCGACGTCTACGTGCCCTGCGAGGTCTGCAAGGGCGCACGCTACAACCGGGAGACGCTCGAGGTGAAGATCCGCGGCAAGTCGATCGCCGACGTGCTCGCCATGACGACCGACGAGGGCCTCGAGTTCTTCGAGAACATCCCGACCATCGCGCGCAAGCTGAAGCTGATGCAAGACGTGGGCCTCGGCTACCTCAAGATCGGGCAGCCCTCCCCCACCCTGTCGGGCGGCGAGGCGCAGCGCGTGAAGCTCGCCAGCGAGCTGGGGCGGCGGGGCACGGGGCAAACGCTCTACATCCTCGACGAACCCACCACCGGTCTGCACTTCGACGACACCCGCAAGCTCCTGGACGTGCTCCACCGGCTCGTGGACCAGGGCAACACCCTGGTGGTCATCGAGCACAACCTTGACGTCGTCAAGACCGCCGACTGGATAATCGACCTCGGACCGGACGGTGGCGAGCGCGGTGGCGACGTGGTCGCCACGGGCACGCCCGAGGACGTGGCGGCGATCACGACGAGCTCGACCGGCCACTACCTGCGGCACGTGCCGGAGGTACTCGCCAGGTTGCGGGAGGTCGCCGACGTTGCGTGAGCACCGGTCCTCGGCGCTCCCCGGCCGGCCGGGGCACGCTACTATGCCCAACGAGACCATGCCCTACCAGACCATGCCTTGTGAGCCGCCGGCGCGGCCGGCCCTCGTCCGGCTGCCCGCCGCCGACGCCGAACGGAGCACCGGATGATCCGCACGAGCCCCATGCCCCAACGCCTCTTCGCCGGGTTGTTCTTCTTCCTGGTGGCTTTGGTGTGCGCAGTGGCGCCCATGCCGGTCCTGTTCCGCAGCCTGGGGATCGTGCTGGCCTCGTACCTCGCGTTCGCTTCGGCCGGCATGCCCGTGGCCTACCTCTGCGCCCTGGTGGCACCCCCCATCGGGCTCATCGGCGGCGACTCCGACTGGCTCGTGATTCTGCCCATCGTCTTGAGCGGCAACCTGCTCGCCATGCTCGGGTTGGAGTTCGCCTGGCGCCTCCCGGCGATCCTGGTGTCGCCCGCTCTCCTGGTGACGCCCGCCTTCGTGGCCTGGCAGCTCTCGCGCAAGCCACTCTTCGAGGTCACCCTGCCCTGGCAAGCGGGCGAGGCGACCTGGGTGGCCCTTCACTTCCTGGTAGCGCTGCTCGGAGTGCTCCTCGCCGTCTACCTTGACAGGCGCCGCCGCCTTCACGCTGCCGCCGGCCGGCCCGCCGAGGCGCCGACCGCCGCCTCCGCCCGCGCCGCTCGGCTCCGCTGAGGTCCCGAGCCTTGAGCATCCGCCCCACCGACCAACCGACGCCGTTGGAGCGCCTGTTCTCTCCCGTGTGGTTCATGCCCTTCGCCACCTGGGCCGTGAGGCTCTACGCCAGGCTGTTCCGCGGCCTGCGCGTGACCGGCCTGGAGCACGTGCCCAAGACCGGGGGCCTGGTCGTGGCATGCAACCACGAGAGCAGTTGGGACCCGCCCATCGTCGGCGTGTCGTTCAACCGCGAGCTAGAGTTCATGGCCAAGAAGGAGCTCTTCGAGAAGCCCTTCCCGCGCGCCGTCTTGCGCGGCCTGCGGGTCTTCCCGATCAACCGCGAGGCGCCCGACATCGGTGCCCTCAAGGAGGCCCTGCGGCGGCTGCAGGCGGGCCGGGTCATCGGGATCTTCGTGCAGGGAACGCGGAACGCCGGCGACGCCTCCGCGCTCGACGGCGCGGCCTACCTAGCGCAGCGCGCCGGCGTGCCCGTGCTACCCGCCGCCATCTGGAGTGAGGGGCGCAACTTCCGGGTGGCCTTCGGTAAGCCGCTGGAGGCGCCGGGCAAGACACGCGCGGACGCCACCCTGTTGACCGCCTCGATCATGCGGGAGATCCTTGCGCTGATCCCGGGCTGAGGCTCAGATCTGGCAGCCGCGGCGAGCCGAACCCCGCCCCCGCGCCCCGCGACCCGTGCGGAATCCTACAAACCCCGTTACAGAGCCAGTTTTCTCTTGTCACTCGCGGTTTCGTCTGCTACAGTGCGACCAAGTCAGAAAGTTGCACGGAGGAGGTCAGCATGGCGAAAGCCAAGGCAGCGCCGAAGTCCAAGTCAGTGTCCAAGGCCGATCTGGTCAAGGGGGTGGCTGAGGGAGCCGACAGGTCCAAGACCGACGTCAAGGCGGTGCTCGATCACCTGCTGGAGCGGATCAGCGGGCACTTGGACAAGGGCAGGAAGGTCCAGCTCACCGGCTTCGGCACCTTCGAGGTCCGCCACCGCAAGGCGCGCACGGGCGTAAAGCCCGGCACGACCGAGAAGATCAAGATCCCGGCCAGCAAGTACCCCGCGTTCAAGCCAGGCAAGGGCCTCAAGGACCGCGTCAAGAAGTAAGGGGCCTCCGGGGACCCTGTTTGCCTCGAGAAGGGCCGCGGCTGAATCCCACGCCGGGAGTCCAGCCGCGGCCTTTCTTGGCCCAGCCGATGGTTCGCTCGAGGAGCCCGCGCCGCTGCCGGGCGGGTAGACTTGGACCCTGATGTCCCTTCTCGATCAGATCGGCCCGGTGATGGTCGGCCCCTCGAGTTCCCACACGGCGGGCGCCTGCCGCATCGCCCTGCTGGCGCGCCACGTGCTCGGCTCCCCGCCGCGGCGGGCGCGTTTCGTGCTGCACGGGTCGTTCGCCAAGACCGCGCAGGGCCACGGCACCGACCTCGCGCTGGTGGCCGGCCTCCTCGACTACTACCCCGACGACGAGCGCATCCGTGACTCGTTCGCGCGCGCCGCCGCGCAGGGGCTGGAGTACGAGTTCACGACGGCCGACCTGGGCGACATCCATCCGAACAGCGTGCTCATGGAATTGAGTGCCGGCGACGGCGGCGAGAGCGTGTCGGTGCTGGGCTCGAGCCTGGGGGCCGGCTTCGTGAAGATCTCCCAGGTGAACGGGTTCGACGTGCAGGTGAGCGGCGCATACCACACGATCCTGGCGCTCCATACCGACCGACCCGGCGTGATAGCACGGGTGGCCAGCGTGGTGGCGGACGACGACGGCAACATCGCCACGGCTTTCTCGGCACGGCAACGCCGCGGTGGCCACGCCATGATGTCGGTCGAGATAGACCGGCCGCTTGCCCCGTACGCCGTGTCCTACCTCTCGCAACTGCCCTACATCCACTGGCTGCGCACGCTTCCGGCCGTCATGACCCCCGACTTCGCCAGCGCGGCGGAAGGCGCCTCATGACCCTCGCGGACATCATGGTCCAGGCCGGCAGCGCCTCCGAGTTCGTGCTGCAAGACGAGGTGGGCGACGACGCCGAGGCCCGCGAACACCTGCTGAGCACGATGCTGGACCGCATCGCCGAGATGCGCGACTCCATCCGCCGTGGGCTCGCCACCAAGGCGCCCAGCCGGACGGGGATGGTCGGGTGGAACGCCAAGACCCTGAACGACGCCCCCGACGCCCTCGGCGCACCGCTACTCAAGCGCGTGCAGGAGTACGCCATGGCCGTCAACGAGGAGAACGCGCGCATGGGCCGCATAGTGGCGGCTCCGACGGCCGGCAGCGCAGGCACGGTGCCGGGCGCGCTCATCGGCGTGGCCGATCACCTGGGCAGGGACGATGCCGAGCTCGTGATGCCACTCGTGCTCGCCGCCGGCATCGGGCAAGTGATCAGCAAGAGCATGTTCATCGCGGGCTCAACGGGAGGCTGCCAGGCGGAGATCGGCTCCAGCGCGGCCATGGCCGCCGCCGCGGTGACGGAGCTGCTCGGGGGCAGCGCCCACGCCTGCGTGCACGCGGCCGCCCAGGCGCTCATGAACACCATCGGGCTGGTGTGCGATCCCGTGGGCGGCTACGTCGAGGTGCCCTGCGTCTCGCGCAACGCCTTCTACGCCGTGCATGCGGTGGCCGCGGCGCAGCTGGCGCTGGCCGGCGTCGAGTCGGTCATACCCCCCGACGAGGTCGTCTACGCCATGGCCGCGGTCGGGCGCTTGCTGCCCCCGGAGCTGCGCGAGACGGGAGAGGGCGGCCTGGCCGACACGCCCACTGGCCGCCGCATCGCGCTCAAGATGGCGCGCTGAAGGTGGCGCGCTGAAGGGCTAGGTGCGCCAGCTCACCGAAATGCCCCACGGCGCTTGTACAATATTGCACTAGGGACTTTCGTCCTGCGGTGCTCCTGGCGCCTCGCCGGACATCCAACGCTCAACGAGGGTTCCGCGAAAGGGGGCAGCTTCATGTCCTCCCGTCCGAGAGTAGTGATCATCGGGGCCGGCTTCGGGGGCCTGACTGCGGCCAAGAAGCTCGCCAAGGCGCCGGTCGACGTCCTCATGATCGACCGCAACAACTTCCACACCTTCCAACCGCTCCTCTACCAGGTCGCGACGGCCGCCCTGGACAACAGCGACATCGCCTACCAGATCAGGGGCATCTTCCAGCACCAGGCCAACTTCCGCTTCCGCCAGGCCGAGGTGGTGGGCTTCGATCACGAAGAACGGCAGGTCCTGCTCAAGGGCGGCGACAGGGTCGGCTACGACTACCTGGTGATAGCCGCCGGCGCCGTGTACCACGACTTCGATACGCCGGGAGTGAGGGAGAACGCGTTCGTCTTGAAGAGCCTCGAACGCGCGGGCGTGCTGCGCTCGCACATCCTGAGGTCCTTCGAGGCGGCGGCTGCCGACCCTAGCCTGGTGGAGAAGGGCGCCCTCACGGTGGTGATTGTCGGCGCCGGGCCCACGGGCGTCGAGATGGCCGGGGCGCTCGTCGAGCTCTTCAACCGTGTGCTGGGCCGCGACTATCCCGAGCTCGACATGCGACTCGCGCGCGTCGTCGTCGTCGAGGCCGGGTCGGCGGTGCTGGCGCCGTTCAAGAAGCGCTCGCAGCGCTACGCCGAGAAGGTGCTGCGCCGCCGCGGGGTGGACGTGCGCCTGGGGGCGACGGTTTCGGAGGTCCGCGCCGACGCCGTGGTGCTCCGCTCGGGCGAGACCATCCCCACCCGGACGACCGTGTGGGCGGCCGGCGTGCGCGCCCACCCGGTGGGCGAGGCGCTAGCGGCCAACCTGGGAGAGGGCCTGGAGCGCGGCTGGCGGCTGAAGGTCGAACCCGACCTCAGCCTGCCGGGCCATCCCGAGATCTTCGCGATCGGCGACGTGGCGGGCCCCATGGACAAGAGCGGCAAGCTGCTCCCCCAGCTGGCGCAGGTTGCCATTCAGGGCGGCAAGCACGTGGCGAGGACCATCGAGCGGCGCCTGCAGGGGCGCAGCGGGCAACCCTTCCACTACCGCGACCTGGGCAGCATGGCCATCATCGGCCGTAACGCCGGGGTGGCAGAGCTCTCGCCCGCCCTGCTTTCATTCGAGTTGCGCGGCTTCGTCGGCTGGCTCGGGTGGTTGTTCCTCCACCTCATCTACCTGCCCGGCTTCCGCAACCGCTTCTCCGCCCTGTTCAACTGGGCCTACGAGTACCTGACCTTCGACCGGCACGCGCGTCTCATCCTCACGCCGCGCGCAGACACGTGGGGCCTCGCCGCGGACGCCAAGGCCGGGTCGTTGTCGGCCCCGAATCCGGGTCCCATCACCCCTCCCGACTCAGGCCGAGACGGTGCTGCTCCGCACGGTGAGACGTTCGACGAGGTCCCTTCGTAGGGTGACGCCAAGTCCGGGACCGTCGTTCGGAATGCGCTGAATGCCGTCAACGGCGTCGAGCCGCTGGTCGATTATGTCCTCGTCGCCCCAGTAGCGGCCGGCGCTCGCCGTGTCGCCGGGCAGCGTGTAGTTCTCAAGCGTGCTCATGTGCAGGTTGTGCGCGCGCCCCACGCCGAGTTCGAGCATGCCGCCGCACCACACCGGCGCCCCGAAGGCGAGCGCCACGTCGTGTACGCGCCGGCCCTCCAGGTGCCCGCGAACGCGGCCGAGCTTGACGTTGATCACGCGCCCCGCGTCGATCTCGAGGCCCTTGCGGGCGTCGGCGGCCGAGTGGACGGACTCGTCGAGGCAGATGGGCGTGAGGAGCAGCGCCTGCAGCTTGGCGTGGTCGACGATGTCGTCGTGGGCGAGGGGCTGTTCGATGTAGTCGAGGCCCAGCTCGTCCAGCTGGCGGAACACGCGCGCGTCGGTCAGGCGGTAGGCGCTGTTGGCGTCCACCGTGAGCGCCATGTCAGGCAGCGCCTCGCGCACGGCACGCAGCGGCGCTACGTCCCAGCCCGGCTTGATCTTGAACTTCAGCCGCCGGTAGCCCTCGTCCGCGTGCCGCCGCGCTTCGTCCATTGTCGCCTCTACCGACGCCTGGATGCCGAGCGAGGCTCCGACCGCGACGCTCTCCCTCACCCCGCCCAGGAGGTGCCATAGGGGCACGCCGGCCGCCTTCGCCTGGAGGTCCCAGAACGCAGTCTCCAGCGCGGCCACGGCCATGTTGTGCCCACGGATGGCGCCCAGCGCCCCGAGCAGTTGGGCGGGGGTGTGGAACTCCTTGCCGACCACGCGCGGCAGCACGTACTGCTCCAGGGCCGTCCACGCCACGGCCGCCGTCTCGTAGCTGTACCCGGGTTCGCGGTTGGCGGTCACTTCCCCGTAACCCTCGAGGCCCCCGGCATGCACCACGAGAAGCACCTTGTGCAAGTCCCGTTCCAGACCGAAGCTGGTCTCGAAGCGGAACCGCAGGTTCACCGCCAGTTCGCGTAGTTCCACACGTTCGATCTTCATCGAGAGCCTCCGGCCGCCCAGCATAAGCCGCGCGCGCTGCGGGGCTGGCACCTACCCCGCGCAGTTCGGTCGCTTCAGAACTCGTCCGGGAAACGTAACCCGCCGTGGCGCTCGCCTTGCTCCTCGGGAGGATTCGGTTGGCGCAGGGGCGGGCCCTTCACCGACGCGTCGCCCGGCACGTCCACCAGCGTCCGGCGCGCGGGCCGCTCCGGCGCTACGCGCGTTGCCGCGGCAGCGGCCTCGGCCGCCTCGCCCGCAACGCGGCTGCGCTCGGCACGCGCTACCCGGTACTCCTCGACCTGCCGTTTCAGGCTCTCGGCCCGCTCCATGGCGCGGCGCGCCCTGGCCTTACGCCGTTCCCGCCTCCGCGACGACTCGAACGCCCTCCGCTCTCGCCGCCGGCGCTCCTGCGACGCCAACCGCCGGGCCGGCACGGTGCGGCCCTCCAGGGCCTTCACGCGGTAGCGCTGGTCCCACGGTTCCCACTCGAGCGGCGCCACCAGGCGGAAGAGCCGGCCCTTCACGCGGCCACTGAAGAGGTAGAGCTCCACCACGCCCTCGTCACCCGGCAGGTCGAAGAGGTCCGCCGACACGTCGACGGCAGCGTTCGGGGGCACCACGGCGCCCGCCTCGGCCACGACCGGGAGCCTGCTGCCGCGCGTGCGCACGGCCAGCTCGATGAGCTGCACGGGGTAGGGGTTCAGGTTGCTGAGCGCCAGCTTCAGCAGGTGCTGCGCCCGCGGCGGGGCCTCGAGGCCCGCCCCGAGCCCCCCATCGCCGGGCGCCACGTAATCCGTGCCCGGCTCGCCGACGAGCAGCACCTCGCCATGCGAGATCATCATCTCGGGCAGCCGCATGCGTTTCCTGCCGCGCGCCCGTGCCAGCAGCGCCACCACCACGGCGAGCAGCCCCAGGACCACGAGCCACGTGAGCAGCTGCCAGCCGCGGGGGTCGAGCGGCCCGCCCTCCAAGCCCGCCAGCAGGCCCAGGAGCCAGTCTCTGGCCGCGCGGTACGTCTGCGCGACGGCGTTACCGGCAAGTTCCAAGAAGCGCACCATCCTCCTACATTCTGCCCGCACCAGCCGGGCCTCGGAGTCTAACGGCGAACATCGTGAGAACGCTGGAAGGCGGGCACCTTGGGGGTAGCATCTGCCCGTGAGCCAAGACCCCCCAACCGTCATCGTCACCGAGGACGGTTCGCGCACCCTCTCGAGCGCCCGCGGCGCGGCCTACAAGTCGCTACACGGCGCCTTGAGCGAGGCGCACGCCGTCTACCTGGAGGGCAGCGGCATGGCCGCCAGGCTGGCAGACGGACGCGCCGGCCGGGTGCTGGAGGTCGGCTTCGGGGCCGGGCTCAACTTCCTGGTGACGGCCGCCGCGGCGCAGGCGGCGTCAGCGCCCCTCGAGTACGTCGCCCTGGAACTGGCACCGCCCTCGGCCGACACCCTACGGGAGTTGCGTTATGCGGAGCTGCTCGCGCCCTCGACGGTGACGGACGCGCTCGTCGCCTGGCGCGCGGGCCTCGGCGAGATCGTGGCGAGCGGCCGGCACGTCTTCGAGCACGGGCGCGTTCGGCTCGAGCTGTTCGTCGGCGACGCCCTCTCGCCGGCGTGGGAAGTGGGCTCGAACTGGCGGGCCGACGCCATCTACCACGACGCCTTCAGCCCCTCCGAGCAGCCCGAACTCTGGTCACCCGAGTTCCTGGCGCGGTTGGCGGGGCGGCTGGCCGCCGGGGGCGCCCTCGTGAGCTTCACCGTGGCCGGCGACGTGCGCCGCGCCCTGGAGTCGCAGGGCTTGAGCGTGAGCAAGGTCGGCGGGCCGGAGGGTGGCAAGCGCGAGGTCCTGGTGGCGCTGAAGCCGGCCGCGGCCACATGAGCGTGCAGCTGCCGAGCGGCGCCGTGGACGTGCTGGTGGTGGGCGGCGGCATCGCCGGCGCGACCCTCGCCTACTGCCTGGCGCGCGAGGGTGTTGGGGTGCTGCTGGTGGACGAGGGCGGCACACGCGCCGGGGGCGCCTCGAGCGTCCCGGCCGCCCTGCTCAACCCGAACCGGGGCCGCAGCGGGCGCGCCTCCGCCGCCGACCTGGCGGGCCTCGCGGGCTTCTGGTCCCTCACGTCCGAGCTGGAGGGAGGCGGCCACGAGACGGGGGCGAGGCGGACCGGCGTCCTCCGGGTTGCCGACAACGCCCGTCAGGCGCGTGGCTGGCAGCGCCTCGAGGGCACCACTTGGCTGGAGCCGTCCGAGGTGCCGGCCGCCTACCATGCCCCGCACGGGGCGATGCTCGTGGGGCGCGGCGGCTGGGTGCGCCCCGGCAAGCTCCTGGGAGCCCTCGAGACGGCGACCGCGGCGCGCGGCGGCGTCACTCTAAGGGGCGTGCGCGCCGGGGGGCTGACGGCGAACGCGCACGGCGTGACCGTCGACACCAGCTCCGGCCCCCTGCGAGCGCGCGAGGTGGTGCTCTGCCTCGGGGCGCAGCGCCCACCGGGCTTCCGGCTGCCGGAGTTCGAGACCGTCTGGGGCGAGGCGCGGGTCCTCGGCGCCGCGGTGGACGCGCCCTATCCGGTGGCGGGCTCCGTCGTCGCGGCGTTCGGCACGGACGAGGTGTACGTGAGCGGCGGCCACACGGCAGTACCCGCCGAGCCAGGCGCCCGCCTCGACGACGACCTGCGCCGCGCGTTGTCGTGGCACGTGCCGGCGGTCGCCGCCGCCCCCACCCTGACGCGCTGGGTCGGCGCGAGGGCCAAGCGCCCGTCGGGCGAGCCCGTGGCCCGGCGGTTGACGCGAGGCGTCCTCATGTTCGGGGCACTGGGGGGTCGGGGGTTCTTGCGAGCGGCAACGGTGGCGGAGGCAATGGCAAGCCGCCTCCGTAAGGAACTGCTGGGTTGAGGGAACTGCGGGATCGAGGAGCCGCCAAGTTGAGCGACTGCCGAGTCGACGGGCCGCTGAGTCGACGGGCCGCCGAGTTGACGGTCGAACGCGGCAGCCCGCCGGCTTGGGCGTCCTATTCTGCCTAGGTGGCGGCCACCTCGAACACGCCATCGGCCAGGCGGAACAGGTGCTCCTTGGTGAAGGGCCTGGGGCCCTCCATCAGCCCACGCCCGTCCTCCGCGAGGGTCAGCTTCCTGTAGATGTGCGACTGGAACGGGCGCAGTGAGATCTCCTTGAACGCCGCTGCCCGCTGGCTGCAGGAGGCAAAGAGGATGGGCTCGTCGGCCGGGGTGGACAGGCTTGCCGACATGACGGTGGTGGGTAGGTCGTAAGGGCGCTCCATGCGGTAGATGTAGTCGGTGAAGTCTCCCTGCTTCACGAACTTGACGCCATCATGCTGGGCGGCGTACTCGCGCATCCACTCGAGCAGCTCGGCCCAGGCCCGGTAGAAGGCCATGTCGGTCTCGGTCATAGGCGCATTCTACCCACGTGCGAGGGGGCGTACCGCGGCTGGGGTTGGCCGTCACGCAATGCGCTTGCACGGACGAGTTCCTCGCGGACTCGCCGCGTCCGTGGCCGAGCCTCAGCCCCCGAGCAGCTCGCCCAGCCCGAGGAGCTCGGCGAGTTGCCGCCGCACCGCCGCGAGGTCGGCCGCCTGGCCCACGCCGGCGGGGACCGGGGCGGTCGGCGTGCCCACGTGGATGGCCTCGAGCCCGTAATCGATCGCGCCGCCGATGTCGGCGTCCAGGTCGTCGCCGATCATCACCGCCTCCTCGGGCACGACCTCCAACGCCGTCAGCGCGAGCGAGAAGATGCGCGGGGCAGGCTTGCGCGCGGCAACGTCGCGGTCGCCCGACACGAGCACGGCGCGGAAGTGCCGCTCGAACCCCAGGGCACGCAGGGCGGCCCGCTGCATGTCGTCGGGGCCGTTCGTCACCAGGACCAGCTTGACCCCCCTGGAGTCAAGGTCGGCCAGCAACTCGGCGGCCCCCGGCAACGGGCGGTAGTCGGCCGCGTACCAGGCCATGGCGGTGGCGGCGAGCTGCGCGAGGTCGGCGGGCGGGCGCTGCTCCAGCCCGTCCAGCACGCGCCGCAAGGCCAGTTCGAACGTCAGGGGGCCATCCTTGCGCAGCTCGCTCGAGACGAGCTTGGCGAACGCGTTGGTGTCGCACTGGTGGAGGCCGAGCTCGTTACGTACCAAGGCCGTGAACGCCCCGAAATCGGCGGCGTAGTGCCCTAGCGTGTCGTCCAGGTCGAAACAGACGGCTTTCGTCATCGCCGTAGGGTACCTCCGGAGCGGGCGGCGGCGCCAAGCGCCCGGCGCGGGCTTGCCAACGTCTCCCCCTCCGCCGGGCCGCCAACGGACCCGGGTTATGCTCGACAATTGTGTTGGCTATGGAACTCCTGGCCCCTTTGAACGAGGAACAGCGGCGTGCCGTGACGCACTTCGAGGGCCCCGCCCTCGTGCTGGCGGGCGCCGGCTCGGGGAAGACGCGCACGGTGGTGCACCGCATCGCCTACCTGCTGGATCAGCACGACGTCTTGCCGCAGCAGGTGCTCGCCGTGACGTTCACCAACAAGGCCGCGGGTGAGTTGCGCGAGCGGGTCGAGGAGCTGATCGGACTGCCCGGGCGCGACCTGTGGGTCAGCACCTTCCATAGCGCCTGCCTGCGCGTGTTGCGCGCCTACGGGGAGCGCATCGGGCTCCAGCCGGGGTTTGCCATCTACGACGACGGCGACCAACTCGACCTCTTCAAGGACATCCTCCGCAACGTTCAAGGACTGAGCGAAGCCAGCCCCAGGGCGCTGCGCGCCATCGTGGACCGCGCGAAGTCTCACCTCTGGACGCCCGAGCTCTTCGCGAGCGAGGGCCAGCGCGTCTGGGGGCCCGTGGTCTCCGGCCTGCGCATCGAGCTCGTGGAGGACGCGTACCGGCAGTACCAGGCGCGCCTCACGGCGGCCAACGCCGTCGACTTCAACGACATCTTAGGCCGCACGGTCGACCTCTTCGAGGCCCACCCCGACGTGCTCGAGCGCGTGCAGCAGCGGGCGGTCTTCATCCACGTCGACGAGTACCAGGACACCAACCCGGCGCAGTACCGCCTCACGAACCTGCTGTCGAGCACGTACGACAACCTGATGGTCGTCGGCGATCCCGACCAGAGCATCTACGCCTTCCGCGGCGCGGACGTTCGCAACATCCTGGACTTCCGCCAGGACCACCCGGAGGCGGCCGTCTACCGCCTGGAGCTCAACTACCGCTCGGTGGGCAGCGTCCTGAATGTCGCGAACGCCGTCATCGGCCACAACCAGGGCCGGATCGAGAAGACCCTCAAGCCGGTCAAGGGCGAGGGCGAGGTGGTGCGCGTCTACCACGCGGCCGACCACCGGGCCGAGGCCGACTTCGTGGCGCGCACGGTAGAACGCATCCGCGCCGAACGCGACCTGCCCTACGACGCCTTCGCCGTCCTCTACCGGACGAACTCGCAATCGCGCGTCATGGAGGAGGCCCTCCGGCGCGCCGACATCCCGGGGCGGATAGTGGGGGGCGTGGGCTTCTACGACCGGCGCGAGGTGAAGGACGTGCTGGCTTACGCCCGGGCCGCACTCAACCCGGCCGACGACGTGGCGTGGCGCCGGGTGTTGGGCCGCCCGAGGCGTGGCATCGGCGCCACCAGCGAGCAGCGCCTGGTCGCCTGGGCAACGCGCAACCAACGGCCGTTCGCCGGCGCCTGCCGCGCGGCCGACGAGGTCCTGGCCGGCACTCCCGGCGCCAAACGCGTGGCCGAGTTCGTGCACCTGATGGACGACCTGGCCGCCGCGGCCGAGGAGTTGCCCGCCGCCAACTTCCTCAAGTTCGTTTACGACGCCACCGGTTACCTAGACGCCCTGAAGGCCGAGGACACGCACGAGGCGCAGGGGCGCATCGAGAACTTGGAAGAACTCCTCTCCGCCATCACCGAGTGGCAGGAGGAGGAGGGCGGCAGCATCGCCGAGTTCCTGGACGAGGCGGCACTCCTTGGCAGCGTCGACGACAGGGCGGTCGAGGCCGTGAACGGCGAGAAGATCGACGACGCCGTTACCCTGATGACCCTCCACAACGCCAAGGGCCTCGAGTTCCCGGTCGTGTTCCTGGTCGGCATGGAGGAGGGCCTCATGCCGCACCGCAGCTCGACCGGCTCGCTGCCCGAGATCGAGGAGGAGCGGCGCCTCCTCTACGTCGGCATTACGCGTGCGCAGGAGGAGCTCTACCTCGTGCACTGCGAGGCGCGCCTGATCTTCGGCCGCACCGAGCCCGCCAGGCCCAGCCGGTTCCTGGCAGACGTGCCGTCCCAGTTGCTGCAAGAGACGGACGTGTTCGGCCAGAAGCTCGAGGCGAATAGCTCTGCCAACAAGTTCTCGCGCAACGTCTGGTCGCCGCCCACCGCCCCCACCGGCGCTCGGACGGGTGGCGCGGCGCCCGCAGTCGGGCCTGGCGGCCTCACCCTGCGCGGCGGCGAGCGCGTGAAGCACCCGAAGTTCGGCTTGGGCACCGTGGTCGGCGTAAGCGGCGAGGGCGCGCGCGCCGAGGTGACCGTGGTGTTCGAAAGCGCCGGGGCCAAGCGGCTGCTGATCAAGTTCGCGGGTCTGTCGGCGGCCTGAACCCCGCTGCCGTCGTCCGCGGTCGTGGGGGTCGGGGCTTCCGTGGAGGGACTGCCGGCTGGTGGTATGCTCCACGAAGCCTAGAAGACCCCAGGAGGAGCAACACTGTGAACGCCAAAGCCATCGTGGTGACGTCCGGAAAGGGCGGCGTAGGCAAGACCACCACAACCGCTAACGTCGGAGCGGCGCTGGCGCGCTTAGGCGAGAAGGTCTGCGTCATCGACACCGACGTGGGCCTGCGTAACCTCGACGTGGTGATGGGCCTCGAGGGCCGGGTCGTATACGACCTGATCGACGTGTTCGAGGGCCGCTGCAAGCTGAGGCAGGCCCTGATCCGCGACAAGCGTGTCGACACGCTCCACCTGCTCGCAACCTCTCAGACGCGCGACAAGTCGGCGCTCTCCGAGTCCCGCATGAAGGACACCATCAAGTCGCTCCTCGAGGACGAGGGCTTCGACCGCGTTCTCATCGACAGTCCCGCCGGCATAGAGTCGGGGTTCCAAACGGCTGCCAGCGCGGCCACCGGTGCCCTGGTCGTCGTCAACCCCGAGGTCTCCAGCGTGCGTGACGCCGACCGCATCATCGGCCTGCTGGAGGCGCGGGAGATCGGCGAGGTGAGGCTGATAGTCAACCGCCTGCGCCCGGAGATGGTGCGGCGCGGTGACATGCTCGAGGTCACCGACGTCCTCGAGATCCTGGGCGTGAAGCTCATCGGCATCGTCCCGGAGGACGAGCGCATCCTGGTGTCCACCAACGTCGGCAACCCCGCCTCACTCGACGAGGGGCCGAAGATAGCCGCCGGCGCCGCGTTCCGCGACATAGCGAGGCGCCTTCGCGGCGAAGAGGTGGCCTATCCGAGCTTCGACCAACCCTCCGGCTTCCTGGCCGGCCTCCGCCGCCTGTTCGGAGCGGGTTGATGTTCGGAGGCCTGTTCGGTAGACGCAAGAGCAAGGACAACCTCAAGGAGCGCCTCAAGCTCGTCCTGTCCTACGACCGCGCCAAGATCACCCCGGCCAACATGGACGCCTTCAAGCGTGAGCTGGTCACCGTCATCAAGAAGTACTTCCCAGCGGACGAGGGCGACCTGGACGTGAAGGTAGAGCAGCAAGGCGACCGCGTGGTCCTGATGGCGAACCTCCCGGTTCGCCGGGGTTAAGGGGCGAGCCTGGGTGGTTCTGGTCGGCGAGTAAGGGGACGAGCACCATGAGCGACCGCTTCGAAGTCCTGCTGGTCGAGGCCGACGAGCTTCAAACACAACTGGTCGACATGCTCCTCAGCGACGCGAGCATCCAGGTGACCGGCGTCTCCAGCGCGCGCGCCGCGTTCGAGTACCTTCGCGCCCGCACCCCCGACCTCGTGATCGCCTCCTTCGAACTTCCCGACCTGGGCGGCTTCGCTATCTGTTCGCGCCTCAAGCGCGTCGCGCGCCTCGCGCACGTTCCCGTGATCGTCACCACCGACGCCGACGCGGGCCAAGGCATCTCTCAACGCAAACGCCAGCAGGCGGAAGCGGCGCAAGTCGACCTGCTTCTTCCACGCCCATTAGGGGACAAGAACCTCAAGGAGCGCGCGCTCAGACTCATGCTCCGCAAGGCGAGCGAGCCGACGGCGGCGGAGGCGCGTGAGCTTCGCAACACGGCCTCGTTGGACGAGGCGCTCGAGAGCCTCTCCACTTGGCAGCCTCCACGAGCGCGGGGCGCCGTGGTGCAAAGGGGCGAGGCCTCGAGCCCGGCCACGGCACGGCCCGCGAACATGGTTCCACCGGAGGATCTTTCGGCCCCCGCGGCCGGCACGCCGGTGGGGCCCGACAGCGTGCCGCCCGCGACCGATTACGAGGCTTTGAGGCGCGAGAACGAGGCCCTAAGGCGCGAGAACGACGAGTTGCGAGCGAACGTCGACCGGCTCAAGCGCAAGCTGAACAGGGGCCGTCACGTTGGGCGCGACGAGCGTTAGGCGCGTTCTGTGCGGCTGGAGGAACCGGCGGGAAGCGGACGGGCGAGGACCGGACAGGAAAAGCGTCAACTCGGAGCTTCCGGCTCCAAGTCGACGAGGTGGGCTGCCGCCCAAGCACGGATGGCTTCGATGACGGCCTCGAGGTCCCGTCCCGATTCCGAGAGTTCGTAGCTGCAGCGCGGCAGGCCTGCCCCGTTGGCCTCGCCCTGCAGCACTTCCCGGGAGACCACGCCCAGGTTCTCGAGCCGCGCTAGCCGCTGCGCCAACGTGGTCGGGTTGCAGCCTCCCACTTCCCGGCCGAGTTCGTTGAAACCCTTGGGGCCGTCGAGCAGCGCGTGCACGATGTGCAGGACCCACTTCTCCTGCAGTATCTCGATGGCAGAACCCGCTGGGCAGTGGCGCACCGACCCCGCGTTCTGCGGGCGAGCGCCGTTGCCGCGCGTGCCGCGAAGGTCGTTATCGACCGCCTGGGAACCCAGCCCGTTGGTGCCTCGAGTATCAGTCACTGACCGGAGTCTAGCATCGCCGCGCCATGCAGACTTTGTTGCGGCCTACACGGTATCCGGTCGATCGTCGGAGGTTCTCGTGCGAAGCCCTGATGGTAGGATGAACTCCCGGGCGCCGGAGGCTGAAGCGGTCCTCACCGCCTGCGCCGACGGGGTAGAGCGGCCCATAGGCTGTACGTTCGCCCGAAGGGAGCTAAATGAACATCTACAAGCTAGCCGGTCGCAACCTCGAGGTCACCGACGCCATGCGGCAGTACGCAGAGGACAAGCTGAAGAAGCTGGACCGCTACTCGGATCAGATAGTCGACGCCAGCGTCGTCATGAGCTACGACACGAACAAGAACGCCGCCAGCCCGGCGAAGGTCGAGGTCCAGGTCAACCTACCGGGCGGAATGATCCGCGCCGAAGAGCGCGCCCTCGATACGTACGCCGCCATCGACCTGGTCGTCGACAAACTGGAGCGGCAGCTCAAGCGCTTCAAGGGCCGCCTCATCGCCCAGCGCACCGAGACCATCGCACCTCCCCCGGAGGAGCCCGCGGAAGACCGCCCGCCCCGCATTGCGCGCGTCAAGCGGCACGTCCTGAGGCCGATGGCTCCGGAAGATGCCGCGGTCCAGATGGAGGCCCTCGGGCACGAGTTCTTCCTCTTCCGCAACGTGGAAACGGACCTCGTCAGCGTGATCTACTTGCGCGACGACGGCGACTACGGCCTCATCGAACCCGCCAACTGAAACCCGCCCGTCAACCGAAGTAGGTCTCGTTGGCCCGCCGCTCACGGTGGGCCAACTTATTGGCCACTAGCGCCCCGAACGCGAAACCCCCTAGGTGCGCCCACCACGCCACGCCGTCTCCACTCCCGGCCTCTGCCGTGAGCGCCTCGGCGGCCTGGACCAGCACCCAGTACCCGAGGAACGCCCACGCCGGCAGCCAGGGCGCGAACCACTTGGGTTGCCTGGAGAAGAACCTCATCACCAGCCAGGGCCCGAGCAGCACCGGGATGAACGCCTGCACCCGCTGGCTAGGAAAGATGCGCATGTACGCGCCCAACACGGCGCTGATCGCGCCGGACGCGCCGATCAGCGGTGTGCGCGGGTCGCCGCCCAGCACAGCCTGCGCCAAGGCGGCCACTACCGCCCCCGCCAGGTAGAACCCCAGGAAGCGCCAATGCCCCATCCGGTCCTCTATGTTGTCGCCGAAGACGATCAGGAACACCATGTTGCCGAGTAGGTGCAGAGCATTGGCATGCAAGAAGGCGTGTGTCACCAGCGTGCCCGCCGCCGCCAAGGGCTCGACGGCGAACCGGGCGGGCACGAAGCCGTGCTCGAAAACGAAGATCAGGCCGGCCCGCCCCGTGCCGAGCGTGAACTGGTGCCAGTAGACGAGCACGTTCACTAGCACGACGCCCCAAGTGACTACCGGCCACGAGAGCCGCGGGTTCCGGTCGCGAAGCGGGATCAGGCCGGGACCTCCTCTGCCCTGCCCGGCCCACCGCTGCTCACTTGCGTCGCTCGACCGTCTCCAGCTCGGTGCGCAGCTTCACGACGCTGTCGGGCAACACCACGCCCCGCACGCTGGCACCGTTGTAGATGATGGTCCTGGCCCCCACGACCGTTCCGGGCGCCGTGACCGCGTTGCAGCCGATGCTCACCCCGTCACCCAGGATGGCGCCGAACTTCCGGAGTCCCGTGCCGCGCCCCTCCACCCTGATCTCGTCGCCGAAGGTCTTGAAGTTCGCCAGCTTCACCCCCGCGCCAAGGTTGACGTCGTGGCCCAGGACGCTGTCGCCCACGTAGTTGAAGTGGGGCGCCTTCGCCCCACCCAGGAGCAACGAGCGCTTGACCTCGGTCGCGTGGCCGACGTGGGCGCCCGAGCCGATAACGACCGGGCCCCGGACGAACGCGGCGTGGCCCACCGTGGCGCCCGGCATGAGCAGGACGGGGCCGATCAGGTAAGAATAAGGTCCCACGGATGCCCCCTCCATCACCACGAGCGGCCCCTCGACGACGGCCGTCGGATGGACCGACCCGAGCCTCGAGTCTTCGAGCTTGGCGCAGAACTCGTCCAGCAGCGCCAGCGTTTCCCACGGCAGCTCCACTTCCAGGAGCGCAGCCAACTCGGTCGGCACGCGCGTCATGTTGAACAGCTTCGACGGCGAGAACATACGGCAAGTGTAACGTCCTGTCCGGATACAATCGTGCACGAGCGTGTTGCAGCTCGTCTTCAACCCCACCGCCGGCAAGGGCCGCGCCCGCAAGGCGCTGGATCTGGTGACCGCCTTCTTGGAGGCCCGCGGAGTTGCCTATGAGCTTCACCTCACGGAGGGTCCCGGCCACGCGACCGAGCTGGCCGCCGGCACCCCACGCGGCTCCACCGTCGTGGCCCTCGGGGGCGACGGCACGGTTCACGAGGTCGTCAAGGGCCTGCTGCGCGACGGCACCGCCGTTGACCGCACTTGCGGTCGCGTGTTGGGGGTGCTGCCACTGGGTTCGGGCGATGACTTCGCGTTCAGCATGGGCATGGACCGCCACGACCTCCCGGATGCCCTAGCGCGGCTGGTGGCGGGTGAGAGGAGCGACGTGGACCTCGCGTTCGTGAACGGCGAGCCGTTCCTCAACGCGCTGGGCACGGGCTTCGATGCCGAGGTCGCACAACGGGTCAGGACCTCGCCGAGGCTCCTGCGCGGCCTGGCAGGCTACCTCTACTCGGTGGTGACGACGCTGGCCATCCTCGACTGCCCCCCGGCCCGCGTGCACGTGGACGGTGAACTCGTTCACGACGGGCCCGCCCTGCTGATCGGCGCCCAGAACGGACCACGCACTGGAGGAAGCTTCCTCTTCGCACCGGAAGCGGTGACCAACGACGGCCTCCTCGACGTGGTGATCGCCGACCGCCTTACCCGCGTGGGCACGATGCGGCTCTTGCCCCTGGTCATGCGCGGCCTCCACGTGGGGCATCCTGCGGTGGCGCTTCACCGTGGCCGTAGCCTGCGCATCGACTGGGAGAGCGCGAGGCCGGGCCACGCCGACGGCGAGGCCTTACCGCTGAGCGCCAGGTACGAGGTAGAGCTCCTACCTGGCGCGTTGACCGTGATCGCCTGACGTTGAACCCGTCCTTGGCCCTCCGGCCAGTGAGGAGTTGGCCCTCCGGCCAGTGAGGTAAGCCCCGGCGGAGCGACCTAGACCCACCGGGTGGAGGCCCCTGACAAGGACTCCACCCCGAAGCGTCGACTTCCACTCAACATAAAGCGCGAGGCCCCGCGGTTGCGGGGCCTCGCTTTCAAGCTGTTTCCGGCGGTTGCCGGCTGGCAGGTACCTTGGCTTAGAAGGTGACCTTGTACGTGATCTGGAAGGCCTGCGCCGACGAGAGCGTGCCAGCGTTGTCGTTGTTGTAGACACCGTAGGCGAACTGCAGGTCGTAGTAGTCCCAGATGAGCTCGTAGCCGCTGACGGACTGGGTGCCGGTACCATCACGATCGCCGCCGCTGATGTCGGTGGCGAAGTCGCCAGCACCGCGGGTGTTGGTGACGTTGTTGATGTTGGTGCCGGTCCAGCTGGCGTACTTGGCGGTGAGGACGCTGTGGTCGAAGATGAACTCGTTCAGGACGAGGCCAACGCTCCACTGCAGTTCGCTCGCCGTGTAAACGGCAAAGTCGGAGTGGCTGGTCGTGCGGTAGTTGACCGCAGCGAGCAGGCCGGGCTTGGTGTAGACATCGAGCGGCGTGGTGGAGAGACCAGCGCCCACCTTGAGCGTCGTGGTGTCGTCCGTGCCGGCGTCGGCGTCGTTGACCATCTTGTAACCGACGTACGGGGTGAGCGAGACGATCGAGACGTTGAGCGCGTAGTCGGCGTCAACGAAGAGGGTCGTCTTGCTGAAGTCCGCTTCGGTCTGCGAGTAGCCGGCCGAGATGTTAAGGCCGGAGATAAGGGCGTTGGGCGCGCTGCCGTCGTGGCCGAGCGTGACACCGAAGCCGGTGTTGTAGTTGTCGTCGCGCTCGATATCGGCACCGGCGAGCGCAACTGCGGTCTCGCTGGCATCGACGTACGTGCGGAGGTCGTCAACGGTCGTGCCGTTGACGGCGGCCTGGTGGTACCAACCACCGAGGCTGAAGCCCGCGAACAGGTCGGCCGAGGCATCGACACCGAACGACATGGCGCTGTCACCAGCGCGCGTGCTGTACGAGTCGAAGTAGGCGTCGAGGTTCACGACCCACAGGCCAAGGCCGGCGTTGACGCCGAAGCCGCTCTGGTCTTCCGCGAACGGGTAGTCGTCTGCACCGAGGTTGTAGTTGTTCGAGGTCCAGGCGTCGCTGATGTTGCGGTAGTTGGCACCCAGGCTCGAGAGGATCGGGAGGCCGCCGGTGTCGACGTCGAGGGTGGCGTAGAGGACGGATTCGGCAGTCGCGCCGCCCGTACCGTTGGCCCACTCGAAGCCGAGGTCGAAGATGCTGAGGGCCAGGCTGCCGTCGACGCCCCAGACGGTCACCTGGGCGTTGTCGGCCAGGTAGTCGTCCTTGTCGGAGGCATTCTCGGCGTACTGGGCGAAGCTACCGCCGATCGTCAGGCCCTCGAGGGGGTTGATGGTGAGGCGCAGGCCGCGCAGGTAGTCGTCGGCCTGATTCGGGGTGGTGTAGACGGCGGTGATGCCCGGGTTGAGGAACGCCATGAAGTCGGGCGCACCAACGGTGGCAACGAAGCCAGGCTCGTCGGTGGCGACGATGTACGGGGTGAAGCTCGTCTCGACGTTCGTGCCGAACGTGAAGGTGAGCGGGTAGGCGCCGATGGGCTCGAACGTGGTCATGAACTCGTTGATCGTGAACCAGTTCAGCGCGGTCGGGTACGTGGTCGTGCTCTGCTTACCGATGGAGATGTCGAGGACGCCGCTGAAGCTGTTGAGCTTGTTGGGGCTGCCCTGGCCATCGAAGCCGAAGGCGGTCGCGAAGCTGAGGCTTAGGGTGGCCGTGACGTCGCCCGTTTCCTGGGTGATGTCGTGGCGGTCCTGAGCTACTTCGCCGACTTCGGTCTTGTAGTTTGCGCTGGTGTCAGGGTCGCCGTCGAGTTCAGCAGCGCCGGTCGAGAAGACCGAGGCGCCCATGTTGCGCATGGCGTTCAGACCATAAGCGCGGTCGATGTCGAACTCTTCGCCGATGATGCGGCCGACGTAGTACGTGGCCGTGATGCTGCCCGAGATCCCGAAGGGGTTCTCTTCGAGGGCCGTCACGCGGTCCTGAAGGTCCGCGATGGCGGTGTTCTGAGCGGCGTCGGAGGCCTCGAGCGCGGAGACGCGGTCGCGAAGGGCGACCTGGCTGCTGCGCAGGAGGATGACGAATTCACGGATGTTGGCGATATCGGAGCGGTTGCGCTCGATGGCCGAGTTCACGCCCGCGAGATCCACGGGAGCGGCAGCGGCCGGGGCGGACGGGGCGGGCGCGCTCTTGAGCGCCGTGACGTCGGCCTGGAGGAGCTGGATGACGCGGTTGACGGCAGCGATGTCGTCGGCGTTCTGGCGGCCAAGCGTGTTGGCCTGGTTGGCCAGGCTGTAGGCGGCGTCGGCGCGCGCGGCGGCGGCGTCGGCCTGGGCCTGGGCGGTGTCGAGAGCGACACGCTGAGAGGCGATCTGGTTCTGGAGATCGCGCAGTACCTGCGGATCCATGCCACTAGGCATAGAGGCCAGGGCGGCTTCCAGATCGTCGAGGCGGGAGGTGTTGGCGGTCACGTCGTCGGAGAGGCCTGCGATGGCGCTCTCGGCGGCGGACAGCCTCACGCCCTGGGCGGCTACGTCGGAGGCGAGCTCCTGCACAGCGTTGCGCAGCGAGTCGACGTCGGCCTGCGTAAGGGCGAGGGCCGAGTTGACGTTATCGTTGATGACGTCGAGCATGCGGCTGACCACGAGGGCGGCCTGGTAACGAGTGAAAGCTTCGTTACCACGGAAGGTGCCGTCGGGGAAACCGATGACGATGCCCAGGTCGGCGATGCGGTCAACGGCGTCGCCGGCCCAGTGGTTCGCCGGGATGTCCGGGAACGAGGACTGCGCGAACGCGCCGCTGGCCAGCACTGCCGCCAGGAGCGTGATGATTAGTTTCTTCATGGAATCGTACCCCTTGAACTTATGAAGTGTGGCTTGCACAGTGGGCTTCACAAAACTTCCGACGCCCCAACCGTGAGTGTCCTAGTTTCCTCGCCGGCGTTGCGTCAAGTTTTCGCGTTGCTCACTGGGTTCCTGAGCTTCCTCGGCCGGTTCAAAAGGTAACACCTCCTCCCAGTGCGGCCGCGGACGACACAGGTCCACGGGGATTAGACCACGTTCCGGGCCTCATTGTCAAGGCGGATGAACCCGGCATGAGAGCCGGTTTCCCGCATCGGAATCGCCAAATGTCGCAAACGTGAACGCTCTCACTCATGGGATTCTAATGAGACCGGGGCGTTCGGAGGGGTCCTGACCGCAGCCGGAGTGGGCCGCGGCTCGGCAGGCGGCCCGACCAACTGGGTGCGCCGCTTCCGTACGGGGCAAGCGTGCGGCCCGACCGCCGACCACACGGAGTAAACGCCCCGGCGCCGCATGCCTGATATCCTCACCGCGATGGCTCGAGTCACAGTGCCTGCCGCCGAGGAACTCCTCGACGTCGAGTTGAAGGTCTTGGATCACGGTTTCGTCCGTCTGGTCGATTACCTGGGCGGCGACGCCCGCATCGTCCAGGCCGCCCGCGTCTCCTACGGCGATGGCACCAAGTCGGTGCGCGAGGACGGCGCCCTCATCGACTACCTCCTGCGCAACCGTCACACCAGCCCGTTCGAGCAGGTGATCTTCACCTTCCACGTGAAGATGCCCATCTTCGTGGCGCGGCAGTGGATCCGCCACCGCACCGCGCGCCTCAACGAGATCAGCGGCCGCTACTCGGTGATGCGCGACGAGTTCTACGTGCCGGAACCACACGAGGTCCGCTTCCAGGCCACGCGCAACAAGCAGGGCGGCGACTCACGTGACGTGCCGGACGAGTTGCGTGCGCACGTCATCGCCACGCTCGAGGCCGGACAGGCGCGCACCTACGGCGAGTACGAAGGGCTCCTGGCCAAGGACATCGCGCGCGAACTGGCGCGCGTCAACCTGCCGCTCAGCCTCTACACCGAGATGTACTGGCAGATCGACCTGGGCAACCTCTTCCACTTCCTGCGGTTGCGGATGGATTGGCACGCCCAGTACGAGATCCGCGTGTACGGCGACGCGATGGCGAAGATCGCGAGGGCCGTGGCGCCGTTGGCCTATGGCGCCTTCGAGGAGCACGAGCTTTACGGGCAGGCGTTCTCCCGCACCGAGCTCGGGCTCCTGCGAGAGGCCCTGGACCCCGACCGGCTGGAGGCCGCCCTGGACGAAAGCGGACTCAGGGCCACGCGCAAGAGCGAGTTCTTACGCAAGCTCGGCCCGCTTCCGGCGGCCCGGCAGGCGCAGGTACCCCCAGAAGCCGAGGACTGATCTTCGAGGATGCGCTACCGGGTGGTCGCAGTCGGCAAGCTCAGGGAGCGCTTCTACCAAGATGCCTGCGAACACTACGCGAGGCGGCTCGGGCAGCTCACTGGCTGTGAAGTCATCGAGGTGCGCGAGGCCAGGCTCAAGTCCGTCGCCCAGGCGAAGACGGCGGAGGGAGAATCCCTGATCGCCAAGGTGCAGGGGCTGGGCGTGGCCCTGGACGAGCGCGGCACGGCGTTCGACACGCGGGCGCTGGCGCGGCACCTAACGGAACTCGAGAACCGGGGCACCAGCAGCGTGACCATCCTGGTAGGCGGCGCGGAGGGCCATGGCGACGCGCTGCGCGCCGCCGTCTCCGAGGCCTGGAGCCTCTCCCCCCTGACGTTGCCCCACGAACTGGCTCGCCTGGTGCTGCTGGAGCAGCTCTACCGGGTGGAGACCCTGCGCGCCGGCCACCCGTATCACAGGGGCTGAAACGAACGGGGCCCATTTCAGGAGGGCCGAAATGACGACGGCCCAACGGGCCAACTGGCCCACGGGCCAACGGTCCAACGGGCCAACGAGCCTACGAGCCTTGGGGTTCGGTGTGCTGGGGCGTCACGCGGCCGGCGGCCAGCAGGGCCACGTGCAGGCTGAGCAGGTCGACGATCAGGTTCTCGAGCACGTCGAGTGCGATGGGGGTCTCGGCCTCCAGCGACAGGAAGAGGTTGCGAGGTCCTATGGCCACGCTGGGCGCCTTCCCCGATGCGTGTCGGGGGATAGCCCGCTGGGGCCTGCGAGCGCTCGCCGCCAGCGCCTCGTCGGCGGCCTTGAGGAGGCGCAGGAGCACGGCGCGGACGGGGGACGTGAGCATGAGCCCGGCCGCCTCGCCCTCCCTCGCATACACGCTGACGGCGGCGTCGAAGTCCTCATCGAAGGCGGCGTCGAGGCGCTGCGCGCCGCTCCGGCCGGCCTCGAGTCCCTCCAGAACGGCGTGTCTCTTCGAGCTGGCCCGAAGCGATACGGCCGCATGCGGCGCCCGCGCCCGCACGACGACTCCGGTGCGGAAGTTGGCGACCCGGCCCAAGGGGCCGCTCCGGTGGTTGACCTGATCGAACGCCAGTAGCTGCGGCTGCCCGGGCTGCGAGAGCCCGTAGATGGGGCCCAACTCGCCCGGCCCTAGGTCGAAATGCTCACGGAGCGCCTCGGCCAGTTCGGGGGCGGGGGTCAGTTCGAACTCTTCCGCCAGCGCGAGCCAGGCCTGGCCCCGCGGGTCGGCGCGCTTGCTCCAGAAAGCCATGCGTAAGTCTAAATGGCGCGGGGCTCCAAGGGGCCGGGCGCGCTAGATGGCGCGGTGCTCTTAGACGTTGAAGCCGAACATGCGCATCTGCTTCTTGCCGTCGTCGGTCATCTTCGCGAGGCTCCACGGCGGCGACCACACGAAGTCGACGGCCACCGAGTTGACGCCATCTACCTTCATGGCGGCAAGCTCCGTGTCGGCCTGGATGAGGTCCTGGACCGGGCAACCCATGCTGGTGAGGGTCATGGCGATGCCCACGTTGCCATCGTCGTCGATGTCGACCTCGTAAACGAGGCCGAGGTCGACGATGTTCACGGGGATCTCGGGGTCGTGCACGACCTTCAGCGCTTCCAGCACCTGCTCGCGCAGCGACTCGGCCCTACCGGCCGCGGCGGGTGCTCCGGTAGCGGGCGCGCCGTTCTCTTCGGGTTCCATGTCGCCGAAGTTATCAGACCGGAAGGCCGGGTGCGGTAGCGCGGCACTCGCTACGGCCCCGAAGGGGCTCACCAGTTCGCGAACCGGTCACGGTAGACGACCCAGGCGAAGCCCAGCGCGACGAGCGTGCTCACCAGGCTCGTGCCGCCGTAAGACACCAGCGGCAGGGTGATGCCCGTGACGGGCGCCACCCCGATCGTGACGCCGATGTTGACCAGGACCTGGAACGCCACCAAGACGAGTACACCCGTGATGAGCAGTTGATCGCGCTCGAACGGGCACTCGGCCGCCATCGCAAGCATGCGCCAGAAGAGCAAGCCGTATAGCAGCAGCAGGACCACGGAGGCCAGGAAGCCGCCCTCCTCGGCCAGCACGGGGAAGATGAAGTCCGTATGCCTGTAGGGGATGAACCCGAGCTGCGACTGGGTTCCCGCCTTGTAGCCCTTACCCAGCAGGCCGCCGGACCCCACGGCGATGGTCGATTGGATGACCTGGTACCCCGTCCCCTGAGGATCGCGGTAAGGGTCGACGAACGACACGAGCCGCTCGAGCTGGTGAGGCTTGAGGTTGGGCAGGACCAGGGTCGGCACTGCCGCGCCGACCAGCAGCACGATGAGCACCAGGTGCCGCCACGGCACGCCCCGTACCAACACCACCCCTGCGGTGATGGCCACCAGGACGAGCGCGCTGCCCAGGTCGGGTTCGATGAGCACCAGCCCTATGGGGGGCAGCGCCAACGCCGCCACCCTGAGGTAGTCGACCAGACGCCTGATCGGACGTTCGTGCAGCGCCTGGGCCAGCACCAGGATGAGCGCGAGCTTCGCGAGCTCCGACGGCTGGAACCCCGGTAGTGGTCCGAGGTAGAGCCATGACTTGGCCCCGTTCACCTCGGTGCCTAGGAAGTAGGTGAGGACCAGCAGCGCCAGGCTGGCCCCGTAGATGTAACTGCTCAGGCGCAGCAGGCGGCTCTTCCCCGCCCAGACCAGCGCCCCGAGCGCCACCGCGCCCGCGACCAGGAACGCCACCTGGCGCATGAACTCGTCGCTCGGTGCCGCGCTGTTGAGGGTGAAGAGGCCGACGCCGAGGATCAGCAGCGTGACGAACGGCAGGCTGAGGTCTAGTCTCGTCACGCGCGTCAGCCTACCAACCCGCGGCCGCGCCGACCCGCATAGAGCCACCACTCCGCCGCGAGCGCGATCAGGGCGACGACCAGCAGCAGAGTGACCCATAGTGACGGTGCCGCGTACGCGGACGGGGCTCTGCCGTTGCTCGCGGCGCTGGCGGCGGCCCGGTCGGCCCCCGTGGCGGCCTCGCCTTCGCGCGCCGCAGGCCCGGGCGCACCGGTCGGAAGGCGCGACTCCTCGGCCGAGAGGAGCGAGACTAGAGCGACGGGCTCGGACCGGCCCGCCGCGCCGACCTGCGCGCCGCTGAGCGAGTCGAGCCTCTCACCCGTACTGACCGAGTACACGCCGGGCTCGAGCACGGCCGCCGCCTGGCCCGGGATGGTGTCTCCTAACCGCAGGCGTGGCGTCGAGTCGAGCGCCGCCACCCAGTTGGCCACGAGCGCCGGGAACGCCGGGCGCAGCACGACGTCCGATTGGCTGGGGTGGAACCCGAACTGCAGGATGGACCCAGAGGCCGTCCGCCTCATGCGCAAAAGGGGCGTGAGGTCGTCGGCGCGCGCCAGGACGCGCCAGCCGTCCGCCTCCGAGTCTGCCCAACTGGGCGCGGACTTGTCGATGCCAACCAGCGCCTCGTTCAAGTCGACGAAGCGCATGACTGGCGCGGCGCGGTCCACGTCGCGCACCAGGTGATACTCGGGTTCGCGCGCGGGCGGCGGGAAGAGGATGTAGTCACCCGGTGGCAGCGCGTCGACCCCGCCCGATCCGGCGGGTTGCGGCGCGGTGACCACGCGCAGGTCGGCGGGGCGCCTGGTGGCGTCGGCGGCACCGAAGACGGTGACGCCGGGAGCGGCCTGCAGGGCGCGCAGCAGTGGGGCGTAGAAGTCGTCGGTGACGACGGTTAGGACTCGCCGGCCCGCGTAGGCGACGTCGTCGAGCGCCAGGGCGTCCGGCGTCGGCGCAAGGATGCGGGCCTCGAGGATCCCAACGGGGGCGCTCTGGTCGTCCAGCAGCGGGAAGGTGACGCTGCCGCTCGAGCCCGAGGGCACCAGCAGTGTGCTACGCGCCAGTTCGGAGCCCTGGCTGAAGAGGCCCACGGTGACCTCCGCGGGCAGCCGACCACTGGCAACGACCGCCACGAAGGCCTGGCCGATCCCGACGTCGAACGCGCTGATGCCGACGTTGTCGACCGGTTCACCCACCACCACCACTGCGGGCCGGCCGAGTTCTACCCGATGGTCCGTTATCACTTCGATGTCGGCCCCGGGCAGTAGGCTCCTCCCGAGGTCTACGGCCCCGAGGAGGTCCCCAGTCGCGTCGCCGGCCCGCAGCCCCTCGAGCGCGCCCAACAGCTCGGCTCTGGGCGCGTCCAGCGGTGCGAGCAGGCGCGGCGAGTCTCCCGCGCGCACGAGGGCCACGCGCGACGCGCCACTCAACAGGTCACGAGCGGCGGCCCTGGCGAGGTCGAACCTGGTGCCGTCGCCGGAGCGGGCGGTCATGCTGGCCGACGCGTCTATCACGATGACGAGCGCCTTGTCGGCGCTGGTGGCCGGTTGGGGGCGCGCGAGGGCCAGCGCCGCCAGCGCGACGAACGCGAGTTGCAAGGCCAGCAGCCAACTAGGCGAGAAGCGTTTGCGGCGGGCCACGTTCGCCTGTGCCCGGCGCCACAGGAACAGCGCCGTAACAGGGCGTTCACGCCGCCGGGCGCGGAGGAAGTGGAGCACCACGACCACCGGCAGCAGGGCCAGGAGCCAGAGCGCTTGGGGCGCCAGCAGGGTCATCTGCGGCAGTCTAGCCCCGCGCCGCTCGGGCCAATGCAGTCCGTGGGCAGGTGCCTAGGGCACCCGCCGGGCCGTCAGGTCTGGAAGACCCCGAGACGCATCCGACCGGGCTCGGCGTCCATGGCGCAGGCTTCCAGGGCCCCGATCAGGCGCCTGCGCAGCTCCGAGGGGAGGATCACCTCGTCCACCCACAACCGCGAGGCCCCGTAGCGGATGTCCAGCGCCTCCTCGTAATCCGCCTTGATCTTGGCGTGCAGGGCCGCAAGGGTCTCGTCGTCGGGCTTCTGCCCGCTGCGTTCCAACCTGGCGGCCTGGATGTCGAGGATGGTCTTCGCCGCCTGATTACCGCCCATGACGCTGAAGCGGGCGCTGGGGAGCGCGAAGATGAAGCGCGGCGCGTAGGCCTTGCCGCTCATGGCGTAGTGACCAGCCCCGTAAGAACCGCCCAGGATGACGCTGATCCGTGGCACGACGCTGTTGCTCACGGCGCTCACCAGCTTGGCGCCCCGCCGGATGATGCCCTCCTGTTCGCTCTCGCGGCCGACCATGAAGCCGTTGACGTCGTGCAGGAACAGGATGGGCACCCCGGCCTGGTTGCAGTCGAGGATGAAGCGGGCGGCCTTGTCGGCCGCGTCGCCGTAGATCACGCCGCCCACCTCGAGTCGCCCGCCACGCTTCACGACGAGCTTCTGGTTCGCGACGACCCCGACGGGGTAGCCGCCAAGCCGGCCCCATCCCGTAACGAGGGTCGGCCCGTAATCGCGCTTGTACTCGTCGAGTTCGGAGCCGTCGAGGAGCCGCGCCAGCACCTGCCGCGTGTCGTACGTCTGGGTGCCACCCTCGGTCGGCAGGATGCCCTCTAGGTCCTCGCCCTCGAAACTCGGCTCCAGCGCGTCCAAGCGGCCACGGGCCCAGGGGGCCGACGGACGCTCCGAATAGGTCGCGGCGAGGCGCCTCAGGCGCAAGATCGCGTGCTGATCGTCGGGCTCCTTGAAGTCGACGGTGCCGGAGATCTCGGCGTGCATGGCCGCGCCACCGAGCTCCTCGCTACTGACGTCCTGGCCGATGGCGGCTCGCACCAGGGCGGGGCCCGCCAGGTAGAGCCCCGACCCCTCGGTCATCACCAGGGTGTCGCACATCACGGGCAGGTAGGCGCCGCCCGCGACGCAGTTGCCCATGATGGCGGCCAACTGCGGGATGCCCTCGGCGCTCATGCGCGCGTTCAGGTAGAAGACGCGGCCGAAGTCGTCCTGGTCGGGGAAGATCTCGTCCTGCATGGGCAGGTAGACGCCGGCGGAATCGACCAGGTAGATGGTCGGGATGTGGTTCTCGTAAGCGATCGTCTGCGCCCGGATGACCTTCTTGGCCGTGATCGGGAAGAAGGCGCCCGCCTTCACGGTGGCGTCGTTGGCGATGAGCATCCACGGCTTGCCGGCCACCCTGCCCAGGCCCGTGACGACGCCGCCTGCAGGGGCGCCGCCCTCGGCCTCGTACATGCCCGCGCCCGCGAAGGTCATGAGTTCATCGAAGTCGGTGCCCTCGTCGACGAGAGCGGCGACGCGCTCGCGCGCGGTCAGCCGGCCCTTGGCGTGCTGCCTGGCTGCTGCCTTGGCACCACCCCCCAGCCAGATCTCGCGCCGCTGCTCGAGGAGCCGCTCGCGCTCGAGCTCCCAGCCGCGCTTGTTCGGGTGGAACGGCGTCTCGCGCCGGCTCTCCAGCGGTACGGCCCCCGCCAGTTTCGCCAGGTCCTCCGGGCGCTTGCGCCTTGCCGCGCTCACCCTGCTTGCGTCGCGAGCACCACCAACAGGCCGCCGCCGGCGTTCTCGAGCGCGTGGTCCGTGTGCGCGTCCAAGGCCATGAGCTTGCCCTTGCCCAGGCGGTGGGTGGCACCTTCGGCACGCACGAGGACCTCCCCCTCGAGCACCTGGTAAACGACGCCGGCGCCCAGGTTTCTAACGTCTTCGGCCTGCCCGGCTTCGAAACAGACGAGTTCGACCGTCAGGCCGTCTTGGCTTAGTAGCGGGCGGCGCTGCACGCCCTCGAGCGAGAAGCGGCGTGCGTCCTGAATCGTTACCGTTTTCACGTTCTCCTCCCAAGGCTCGGTCTTACCGGCACGTTCGGGTCAGGTTACATCGCGACGGCCGCGGCATGTGGAAAAGGGCGCTAGGACTGTGGATAACCGTGATGGCTTGACAAGGAGCGGCCCCTCTTGGTATGAGGATCGGCCAAGCACTGTAGTCAGAGTAATGCCGTCCTAGACGCAAGGCCTTAGAAAGGGCCGCTGTAATCGGGCCGCCTTGAAAGGCCGAACCGAAGGAGCCTAACTTGTCCACAGGCCTGTGGAAAACGTCGGGGCTTTGTGGATAACCTCGTAAGCCCGATGGCAACGGCGGTGCGGGCAAGGGCCGTCGACACCGGTCCGACCATTCGGGCGCCCGCCGAGGCTCGAGCGCGAGCAGCAATCACGAAGACGCGGCGGCTCGGGCGGCCCGCACGAAGGCGGACACGGCCGCGGGGTCCTTCACACCAGGCGCGACCTCCACGCCGCTCGCCACGTCGACCGCGTACGGCCTGAGCGCCCTCACGGCGCGGGCAACGTTGCCGGGGTTCAGACCGCCGGCGAGGACGAGCCTGGGGTAAGCCAGCCACTCCTTGGCGGCCTCCTCCCACGCGAACGAGGTGCCCGATCCGGGCCTTTGCGCATCGAGGAGTAAGGCGTCGGCCGGGTAGCCGGCCAGGGCGGCCGGCGTGACCCCGGGCGCGAACGCCAGGGCGCGTACCACGCCAACCTCTCCGGCCAGCTCGCGGGCGTACTCGGCCGACTCCTTCCCGTGCAGTTGCACCGCGGTCAACCGAAGTCGCCTGACCAGCGCGCGAACCTCGTCCAGCTCGGCATCGACGAACACGCCGACGCGGGCGATCAACGGGCCGGCGGCGGCGCAGATGTCCTCGGCCGCGCTCAGCTCTACGCGCCTTCTCGAAGCGGGCGCGAAGACCAGGCCGATGGCGTCAGCTCCCGCGGCCTCGGCCGCGAGCGCGTCTTCGGGTCGGGTGATGCCGCAGATCTTGACTCTCAGGTAACGCTTGGCCTCGGCGCGCTCAGCCCGAGTCGCGACCGGGGTCATAGGAGCCCGCCGACGTCTCGTAAGTGCTCGAGCCGGTAGTCGCCCTCGACCCCGAGCAACGTCACCGCGTCCAGGCGCAGGCACGCGTCGGGCCGGCGCAGCTCGAAGGCCACGAAATGCCGCGCAGCGAGAAGCAGCCGAGAGAGTTTGCGCGCGTCGATCGCCTCGGCCGGGTGGCCGTAGCGGTCGTTCTTGCGCTGCTTGACCTCGACCACCACGACGGTGTCGCCTTCTAACATCACGAGGTCCAGCTCGGCTCGCCTCAACCGGTAGTTGCTGGCGAGGTGCGCGTAGCCTCGCGACTCGAGGTGCGACCGCGCTGCCGACTCGGCCCAGTGGTACTCGGTGCCCCGGGCCTCGGACCGGGAGGCGGGTGCCGATGGCCGCCGCTCGGGCATCAGCGAGGCGTGACTTCCACTCGCTGAGCATCGGCCCAGAGGCCGTCGAGGTCGTAGAAGTCACGCGCCTCGGGGCTCATCAGGTGGACCACCACGGGCCCGTAATCCAGCAGGACCCACCGCTCGGACGGGCCTTCTACACCGCGGGGAAGCCTGCCCTCGGCCTTGAGGCGGCCATGGACCGACTCCTCGAGGGCCTTGAGCTGCAGGCTGGTCTCGCCGGTGGCGACCACGAAGCAGTCGAGCGTCTCGGACACGCCTCGCAGGTCGAGCACCGCGACGTCCACGGCGCGCTTGTCGTCGAGCGCGTCTACGATGCTCTGAACGCCCTCCGGAAGGTCGGCTACTCCCGCCTCGGCGGCCTTCACGTCGTGCTGCCGGCTGTCGCCTCCGGCCTGGTTACTGGTCAAGATCGGTTCCTCCCGCGGTTCCCCGCTCGTAAGAGTTCCTTCGCCCGCGTTCGCCCGGGCGCGGCGCAGCGCGCGTCATAGAAGTCATAGACGTAGCGGGCGGCCCTAGGCGTCATTCGCCCACGCTCGCCTGAGCGACGGCCTGGTCGCCTCGCATGACGGTGCGAGCCATGGCGTCGGCACCCAGGACGAGCTCGAGCTGCACGGGCCGCCTCTTGACGGGCTCGAAGCGGTCGATCTGCTGCTTGCCCACGTTGAGCATGCTCGCGAAGTAGTCGGCGTCCTGCCACGAATCGAGCGTGGCGAGCAGTCGGGTGGGGCTGGTGTCGACGTCGCCTGTGCGGACGATGACGCTGCTCGCGTCCACCCCCAGCGCTTCGACGTTCTGCCGGTACCACTCGAGCGCCCCGGGCTCGCCGCTGTGGTCGGTGATGAGCAAAGTCAGATCGGGTGCCGACGAGAACTCCCTCGGCGTGCCTCCGAAGGTGGTGGCCATGAAGGCGTTCACGGTGGCGGGGTCGTAGCCGACTGCCCCCGGGATGCTGCTGTCGAAGTTCGGTAGCGTGGCGGTGGTTTCGAGGTTCAGGCCGCCGACACGCAACGCCAGCTCGCGGGCGATCGTCGGGCTCAGGTTGGTCTCGACATCGTCGAAGAAGGTGTCCACGAGCTCGGGAATCTTGACGACCGCTCGCAAGTTGAGCTCCTTGACCCGCTGCAGCATGGCGTAGGCCAGGCGCTTGACGTTGTCGAGCCGGTCGATGTCACCCCTCAAGCTGTGCCTGTAACGGATGAACTTGCTGGCGTCTTCCCCGTCCATGTGGAGCGGCCCTGCCGGGAAGTGGATGTGCAGCCGACCCGCGTTGTCGTCGTAGTTCATTGGGTAGGGCACGTCTACCTCCACTCCGCCGAGGGAGTCGACGAGGTTCTGGAAGATGTCGAGCTTGATGATCACGTAGTAATCGATGGGCACTCCCAAGATGGCCTCGACGTGCTTGAGAAGCCCCTCTGCACCCTCCCTGGCGTACACGCTGTTGATCTTGCGCCGCTCGTCCACTATCAGGTCGCGTGGGATCGCGATCACGGAGATGTCGTCGTCGCGGACGTCGACGTAGAGGATCGTGTCGGTGTTCGTGCCCTCGGTCCCGCGGTAGCCGCTGAAGTTCCAGCCGATGATCTCGCCATCCTGGGCGTACACGGGCGTCGACGTCCCCTCGCCGTAAACGATGTCGCGGCCCGCCACCACGAAGCTCGCATGGAACTCCTTGCCGCTGAGCCCGATAAGGCGCAGCTGGTCGTCGCTGAGCGCCTTGCGCTCTACGTCGCGCGTCAGCCAGTAGCCCACCAAGCCCACGAGCGCCAAGGCGACGCCCAAGACCATGACCAGGCGCGCCGTTCTGCGCGTCATGCGCCCTCCGCGGCCTGCAGGCTGCGGTAGATGCCCAGCGTGACGGGGTGGATCGGCTTGCCCGTCGCCTTCAAGTACTCGACCTTCGCCTCGACGGCTCGCCTGTAGGCCGCCTTCAGGTCGTGCATGGCGAGGTCGCGTAGCTCGCCGTTCACCCCACGACCCGGCTCGCACACGTCCGCCACGTAAACGCACATGCCGACGACTTGCCCCGGCGGCACCCCGAACACGTGACCCTCCACGGCCCGAAGCACCGTGGCGTCGGTTACGCCCCAAGCCTCTGCCAGGCGCCGTCCGGCCCGCCCATGTAGCGTCAGCGGGTGCGCCGCTTCCAGTTCGCTGGTCGGCGGCGCGAGCCGCAGGAGTTCGGCGTCGGGTAGGTCACGAGCGGCGTCGTGCAAGATCGCGGCCAGGGCGACCTTCGCCACCTCGGACTCGGGAAGTCCGTTGCCTTTGGCGATGTCCACGGACGTCTCCATCACGCGGCGGATGTGCTCGAAGCGGTCTTGGCTCACCACTTCTCGCACGCGCCGACAGTAGGCGGCGACGGCCGCGTCGGCGACCGCTTCGTCGGCGACCGCTTCGTCGGCGCGCACGCCGTCGTGCGGGTCGGCGCCGTGGACGCGGTCTATCTGGTGGTCGGGAGGGTGTGAGGTTTCATCGCTCATGGTGAAGGTGGCGCGGTAGCGGAAGCAACCGAAGAGCAACCCGGCATCTCGGCTACCCCCGGCCGCAGGCGCGCGGCGTGAGGAAAAGTTAGCACGCGCCCGGCCGGTCTAGGGTTCGTCTTCGACTGGTGCCGGGTCGTCTTCGGCCTCGGCCTGGTGGTGCGCGGCCACGGCCGCGTCGTCCTCGGCGGCCGCCCAGTGGTCGAGGTACCGTTTACCGGCGCGCTCGGCGTCCTCCTGAGACGTGGTGTCCGTCTCCGGAGCCGTGTCGTCGAAGTAGTCGAACACGGCCGCCCCGATCTGCACTTCCTCGCCGGAACGCACTCCCGCACGCTTCAGTAGCTGGTTGACGCCGTGCACCTTGAAGTGGTGCTGCAGGTACGCCACGGCCTCGGGGTTGGCGGCGTCGAAGCGCGCGACCACCTCTTCCAGCTCGCTACCCGTGACCACCCAGCCGCTGCCAGTCATGTCGCGCTTCACGGCTACGGGCGACGCGGTCACCTTGCGCGGGCCGGAAGCGGCGACGGGCTTCGGCCGCGGCGGGAGGAGCTCGAACAGGGCGGTCCTCAGGTCGCTCAGGCCGCTGCCCTCGAGCGCCGAGATGGCCATGATCGGCAGGCCCACCGCGGCCAGCTCGCTTTCTCGTTCGGCCAGCTCCCCCTCGTCCAGGAGGTCGGTCTTGTTGAGGACGATGACGGCGGGAAGCTCCAGCAGGTCGGGGTCGTACTCGCTCAGCTCGAAGCGCAGCGCCCCCAGCGTCGTCTTGGGTTCGTCGGAGACGTCCAGCACGTAGATCAGCAGCCGGGTGCGGGAGATGTGCCGGAGGAACTCGAGGCCGAGGCCCTTACCCTTGTGGGCGTCCTCGATGATCCCGGGGATGTCGGCCATCGTGAAACGCTGCATGTCGTGCTCCACCACGCCTAGGTTGGGGCTCAGCGTGGTGAACGGGTATGACGCTATCGCGGGCCTGGAGTTGGACAAGGCGGCGAGGAGGCTCGACTTGCCGGCATTGGGGTAGCCGACCAGGCCGACATCGGCGATGGTGCGCAACTCCAGGCGCACCTTGCGCGACTCGCCGGGAGTGCCCTTCTCCGCGAAGCGGGGGGCGCGGCGGGTGGAGCTGGCGAAGCTGGCGTTGCCCCTCCCACCCACGCCGCCGGCCGCCACGACCGCCGTTTGTCCGACCTCGACGAGGTCGGCCAGCAGTTCGCCCGTCTCCAGGTCGGTGGCCATGGTGCCGACGGGCACGTCGACGAACAGGTCGGTGCCGCTGAGGCCCGCCTTGTTGCGACCCTCACCCTGCTGGCCGACGGGAGCCCGGAAAACGGTGCGTCCGACCAGCTTGTCGAGCGACGCCACGTCCTCCACCGCGCGCAGGTACACGGAGCCGCCCCGGCCCCCGTGGCCACCGTCGGGCCCGCCCTTGGGGATGTACTTGAGCCGCATGAAGGAAAGGCCGCCGTCGCCACCCTTGCCGCCATGCAACGTGATGTCCAGAACGTCTCGAAACGCCATAGTCTTCTCGCCCTAACGAGAACGCGGCTCCTCCAGGAGCCGCGCCCTACCTTGCTCAGTGGATCCTTATTCCGCCCGGCGCGCCATCAGCGCGCGGGCTCCAAGGTCAGTCTGCCGCGACCTGGGGAGCGGTCTCGATGTTGACGAAGCGGCCCTTGTTCCCCTTGTTCTCGAAGCGAACGACCCCGGTGCGCAGTGCGAAGAGCGTGAAGTCGGAGCCGAGGCCGACGTTGCGGCCCGGCTTGAAGCGCGTGCCGCGCTGGCGAACGAGGATGTTGCCCGCGAGAACGGTCTGCCCATCGAAGCGCTTGACGCCCAGCCGTTGGGAGTTGGAGTCGCGCCCGTTGCGGGTGCTGCCGACGCCTTTCTTATGTGCCATTTGGACCCTCTCCTCGTCGCCTCAGCCGCGGATGCTCGTGATCCGCACGCTGGTGAACTGTTGGCGGTGGCCGATGTGGCGACGGTAGTTGGCCTTGGCCTTGAACTTGTAGATATGGAGCTTCTCGCCGCGCCCGTGGCCGATGACCTCTGCGACGACCGAGGCACCGTCGACGTGGGGGGCACCCACCTTGACGGCCTCCCCGCCTACCAGCAGCACTGGCAGTTCCACGGTGGCACCGGGCTCGGCGGTCAGCTTCTCGACCTTGAGCACGTCACCTTCAGACACGCGGTACTGCTTGCCGCCCGCTTCAACGATTGCGAACATCTTCGACCTCCGGGGTCCGGTATTGGGCGCCAAGCGCCGCCACCGGCCCTTGCTTCCAACGTGCTTCGCGCCCCACGCGTCTCGTGGACGGCCGGGCGCCAGAAGAACGATTATAGACGAAATGGCCCACGCCTGACAACTACGGCGCCTAGCCGGCCTCAGTAGGGGAACAACCACGGGATGAGCAGCAGCCCCACCACGGCCATCAGCAGTTGCAGTGGCAGGCCGAGCTTCACGAAATCAGTGAAGCGGTAGTGGCCGGGACCCACCACCAGCGTGTTCACCGGCGTCGACATGGGCGTGCTGAACGAGGAGGCCGAGGCCAGTGCCACCATCATCATCATGCCTTCTGGCGCCACGCCCAGGCTGGCGGCGGCGCTCAGCGCCACGGGCGCCATGAGCACGGCCGTAGCGGTGTTCGACATGAGCAGTCCGAGGCCGGCGGTCACGACGTAAAGACCCGCCAGGATCAGGAGGGGACCCGAACCGCCGAACACGCCGACCATCGCGTCGGCCACGACGCTCACGCCGCCCGTCAACTCCAGCGCGGTGGCCAAGGGCAGCATGCCGGCTATCAGCACCACCGACTGCCACTGGATGGAGCTGTACGCCTCTTCCATGGACAGGCAGCCGCTCAGCACGAGCACCAGGGCCGCCAGAAGCACGGCCATCACCGGCGCCAACCAGCCGGCGGACATGCTGATCAGCATGAGCAGCAAAACGGCCACGGCGATGGGCGCCCGGCGGCGCCTGGGAGCAGCCCTCTCCCCTCCGGTCTCGCTGAGGACCACGGCATCGTGACGCTCGCCCTGCAGCCTGTCGATCGCCGACATGGAGCCCTGGACGAGCAGGGTGTCGCCGAACTTGAGGCGCGTCTCCCCCAGCCGCTTGTCGCCACTCCCCTCGGTCACCTGCGCCTGCCCGCGCCGGAGCGCCACTACCTGCACCCCGTAGCGCTCGCGGAACCGCAGGGTCGCGAGGCTGTTGCCGATCCAGGACGACCGCGGCGTCAGCAACACCTCCGCGAATCCCAGGTTGGCAGGGACCAGGTCGTCGGCGGCCGCGTCCACCGCCTCGAGTTCCACCTCGGCCTTGCGCGCCGCGGCCGCCAGCGCTTCCGGGCTGCCCTGGAGCAAGATGCGGTCGCCCTCCACGAGCAGGGTGTCGGGGCCGATCCGCTTCGAGCGGCCCAAGTAGCGACGGGAGCGCCGACCGCTCTTGACGACCTCGGGCTCCGTGTCCACCGCCAGGACTCGCACGCCCAAGCGTTCGGGCCAGCGTAGGCCGCGTAGGGAGGCGCCCACGAGGGGCGAGTCCGGCGCGAGCGTCAACCTTCCCAGGCGCGTGGGCAGACCGTAACGCTCGGCGACCTCGATCAGGGCCTCGTCCTCGGCGCCCCCGGCGGGTCCGGGCGTGTTGGGAGCCGTGGCGGGAAGCGCCCGCCGGCCGAGCGTGACCATGAACAGGGTGGTAACCGCGAGCATGACGACGCCCAGGAGCGTGAAGGAGAAGAAGCCGAACGGCTCCCGGCCGGCGCCCTCGAGGGCCTGCGACACGACCAGGTTGGGCGGGGTGCTGATGAGCGTGAGCATCCCGCCCACGAGCGCCGCGTACGCGACCGGCAGCAGGAGCTTGCTCGGGCTGAGCTTCGCGCGCCACGCCATGGCCACCGCGATGGGCAGCATGACGGCAACCGTGCCCGTGGAGCTCATGAAGGCAGACAGGACGCCGGTCGCCAGCATGACGGCCAGGATCATGCGCGGCTCGCTCTGGCCGGCCACCCTCCCCAGGGTGCGGCCCACGGCCGCCGCGATGCCCGTGTTGACGATCGCGTACGACACCACGAACAACCCCGCGATCATGATCACGAGCGGGTCGCCGAACCCGGCGAGCGCCTGCTGCGGCGTAAGGACGCCCGACAGCACGAGCGCCAGCACGACGAGCAACGCCACCACGTCGAGCCGCACGCGGTCCGAAACGAAGAGGACGACCGCGGCGGCGAGGATCGAGAAGACGACGAGGCTGGATCCGGCCATGCCCCAAGTTACGGCCTCGGCTCCCCGGGCGGCCCGGTCGTTCGTCCCACGAGTTCACGGAGGGTCGCTCGGGGCGTGACGAGCGCCATACCGTTAGTGAGATATTACACATAGCGGCTTATTTTCCCTGCCCCATCGCCCGGTGTAGTGATTTTCTCGTGCCTCATGCCCTATACTCTCGGCGAGTTCACGAAAGGAGCTCGCTCATGGCTAAAGCCAAGGCCGCACCCAAGAAGGCAGACAAGACCGTCAGCAAGGCAGACCTCGTCAGCGAAGTCGCCGAAGCCACCAACCAGTCCAAGAAGGCCGTCAAGGAGACGATGGACTCGCTTCTCGCCTCCATGACCACCAGCATCGCCAAGGGGCACAAGGTGACGCTCACCGGCTTCGGCACCTTCGAAGTCCGCAAGCGCAAGGCCCGCACCGGCGTCAAGCCCGGCACGACCGAGAAGATCAAGATCCCGGCGAGCCAGTACCCGGCGTTCAAGGCGGGCAAGAGCCTCAAGGACACCGTCAGCGGCAAGAAGCCCGCTGCCAAGAAGGCCGCCAAGAAGTAAGGGTCCAATAGGTCAGCGGTTACGGGGGCGCGGCCGAAGACACCGCGCCCCCGCTCCGTTGGTCCCGCGCCGCATTCCGTAGCGCCGAAAACGCGCTTCACCACCCTGGCAGCTGCTCAGCGGCACGTTCACGTGCCAAGCGCCTTCACCGTCCAGGCGCAGTGGAACAACCGCCACGCGTTGGGGGAAACAGATGATGCCTCACACTCCCGAGCCCGCCGTCCGTCCCACCATGAGTGCGCGCTGCACGCGCTTGCTAGTGGCCCTCGCGCTGCTGATCGCCGGCGCGTCGGCCGCTGCGCAGGCCGGCGCCTCGGGGCGTCCTGCGTGGCTGGACGACCTCGACCGTTACGTGGCGGTCATGCGCGCTGGGCTCGGCGACTCGGGCGCTGCCCGGCTGTCGCTCGACGACCTGAGTCTCGAACTCGCGTTGGAGGAACCCGACGTCATCGTCGAGTGGGTGCGAACTCACATCGCTTACCAGCCGTACGCGGGGGTGCTGCGCGGGGCCGAAGGCACCGTTGTCAGCGGCGCCGGCAACGCCTGGGATCAGGCCCTGCTGCTCGCAACGCTGCTGCAAGACGCCGCGTTCGACGCACGCATAGCCTTCGGCAGGCTGCCGGAGGAACCGGCCTCGCGACTGTTGGCACAGACGACGGGCGCGCCCAGCGCCCCGCCGGACGTCGCCGTTCCACTGGGAGAGCTTGGCGCGCTGGTCGGCTTCAGTAGCGATCAGGCCGAGACCTGGGTCGCCGAGGCCGAGGAGCAGCTTGCCGCGCTTGCCGAGCAGAGCGACGCCATGGCGCAGAAGCTACTCACGGCGCTGGACGACGCCGGGGTCGAGCTCGGCGCCGGCGCCGAGGCGCGCGCCGCCCTGCTCGCGGATGCCGAGGACTACGCTTGGGTGCAGGTCCGCCGCCCCGACGGTGGGTGGGATGACGTTCATCCGGCCTTCGCCGAGCCGACGCCCGACTTGGGGCTCGAGCCCGAGGGGGTGCTCGAGGGCAGCGTGCCGCCCGAGCACCAGCACCGGCTTCGCATCGAACTCGTCCTCGAGCAGCGACTGGGGGACAAGTTGGTCGAGCATGCGCTCATGACGCCCTGGGAACGGCCCACCGCGAACCTCTTCGGCGTTCCGCTCACGCTCGACATCACCGCCGACGGGATGGACGACGCGGCATACGCCGCCGGCGACGCGCAGGCCGTGCTGGACGCCACGCACTTCTTCGCCCCCGGCTTCAACGGTTCGCTGCCCGAGGGTGGCCAGGTCTTCGACCTGAGCGGGCGGGTAGTACCTCCCGACGCGGCCGGCAACGTGGCCGCCGCGCTGTTCCAGACCGTCTCCGACGCGATGAACAAGGCAACGAGCGCACTGGGAGCACTTGGCGGCAAGGAGGCCGCGGACAGTGCCGGCGCCATGGCCCTCGCCTCCGTTTACGTGCGCTACACGCTCATCGGTCCGGGGGGCGTTGAACACTCCGTGCGCCGCAACCTGCTCGACCGCGTGGGCGCCGACAACCGCGCCAAGGGCAGCAGCGCGTTCGCGAACGAGATGAGCGACCTCGACATGCTCGAGGCCCTGCAGGGAAGCATCACGGTCATGGCCATGACGGGCTCGTTCAGCGAGGCGTACAGCCTGCAGCGCTCCCTCGCGGCTACCGAGGCCGTGAGAGACGAACTCGCCACCATGGACGAGGAACTCCGCTCGGGCCGCTTCCAGGGTTACCGGCCGAGCTCGGAGCTGGCCGACGCCGCGCATCCCATGGCGCACCTGCGGCTGTTCGATCTCTTCGACGCCGCGCCCACGCCGGACGGGGCGGTGACGTTCCGACCCGCTCCGGCGCTGGTCGCCTTCGAGCAGCACTGGCCCGAGGGGCGTGACGTGGTGGACGTGATCGCCAACCCGACGCGAACCCTCACCACTGCCCCGGACGGGGTGCGTGCGCTCGCCCGCGAGTCACTGCGCCGCGGCGTGTGGGAGACCCGCCCCGAGGGCCTGCCGCTGGCGGGCGATGGGGTCACCCGGCATGGCGCCTTCGACGGCGTGGCCGCCGCGCTAGAGGCGGGCGGCACGCTTACGGTGGTGCGTGGCGCCTCGGACCTGCCCGGCTCCTGGCCGGCCGCCAGCCGCGCCGCGGCGGGCCGCGACCTCGAAGCAGGGAACGTGGTGCTGCTGGCGGAGGGGCCCGCGGCCGACGGGGCCGAACCCGCATGGTTCCGCGTCGACCCCGTCAGCGGCGCGGCGCTGGGGCTGGCCGGGGCCGGCCGCGGTCAGGAACTGACCGAGTACCTCGTGACCGAGACCGTGAGCTTCTTCAACGACTACGCCGGAATCGCGCTCATGGTTCGTGACCTCCACGCATGCGAGGCGAAGCCCAAGCTGAGTGAGAAGGTGTGCTGCATGATGGAGGTTTACGTCAACAACATCATCGTCGGTATGCCGCTCGGGGCGGCCGTAGGGGGCGTCTTCGGAGTCGCCGGCAGCACCATGCTCACGGGCATGAGCGCGGCCAACGTGGTGCCCAACTTCGGGGCGAAGATGGGCGTGTGCGAGGTCATCGACCCTTCCAACCTCGACGACTTGTGACGACTTGGGAGACGAGGTGCCGTAACACTGCTTGGCAGGCTTGGTGCCGCCACACGACTTGGCGGGCGAGCCGCCGTCACAAGGCTCGCTCGTCGCATGACGCCGGTCAACGTCCGTTCGGCTCGGTTGGGCGTAGCATCGACTCGTGTTGCGTAACGGTCCCCAGAACGGCCCCCTCAAGATCATCGTCGTGTACGCCACCATGTTCGGTGCCACCGAGCTGGTCGCGGAGCGAGTGGCGGAAGCGCTCTCCAAGGAGTTCGGCGTCGAGGTCCCCTGTCGCGACGCTGCCTGGCTCGACTTCGAGGAGCTCACGAGCGCCGACCTGATAGTCGTCGGCTCTTCTACCTGGAACATCGGGCAGTTGCCGAGCGACTGGGACATGCGGCTCGACGAGCTGGGCGCGCTGGACCTGCGGGGCAAGTTCGTGGCCCTCTTCGGCACGGGCGACCGCCGCGGCTACCCTGACACGTACCTCGACGCGCTCGACACCATCGCGCGGGCCCTGGAGCCCACGGGCGCGACCTTGGTCGGCGAGTGGCCTACGGCCGGCTACGTCTTCACCGGCTCGTTGGCGCAGCGCGGCGACTACTTCCTGGGCCTGGCCATAGACGAGGACAACGACGACGACCTGACCGACGCGCGCGTAGACGCCTGGTGCGCTCAACTGGCGGGCGAGTTGAACTCCGCGTTGGCACTGGAGAAGGCCGGCTGAACCGGGAACCCTAGCTCGCAACGGTTCACCGCCCACGACGCGTCACGAACCGCGACGCATCACCGCCCACGACGCGTCACCGCCCACGATGCGTCACCGCCCACGGCGCGTGCCGACCGTAACGCGTTGCCGACCGTAACGGGTCACCGACCGCGCCGGGCCTCGGGTTGCCCGCCCTTCGGGCCGGGTTACAATCGTCCATACGATGACGGAAAACGGCTTACGAGCGGGCAGCGTGCCTGCGCTGCTTCGCGACAGGTCAACAGGTACCGGCGTCGCCCTCCGGGTCAAGCGCCTCGGGCTCTGGGAGAAGATCTCCTGGGCCGAGTACGCGGCTCGCGTCAACGCCCTCGCGCGCGAGATGATCCACCTGGGGCTGGAGGCCGGCGAGCGGGTGGCCGTGCTGTGCGAGAACCGGCCGGAGTGGCTCATCGCAGATATCGCCATCCAGACGGCGCGGGGCGCAACGGTGGGTGTCTACACCACCAGCAGCCCCGAGCAGCTCGCCTACCACGTGAACCACTCCGACTCGGTGGGCCTCTTCCTCGAGGACGCCGAGCAGTTGGAGAAGTGGCTCGCCGTCCGCGACCAATGTCCGACGGTCAGGTGGGTCGTGGTGGTCGAGCCCGAGGACGTCGAGGGCACGCTCGAGTGGGAAGCGGTACTGCAGTCGGGAGCGGAGCGCTACGCGGCCGATCCGGCCCCCGTCGAGGAGCGCCTCGCCGCAATCGAGCCGAGCGACACGGCGTTGTTCATCTACACGTCCGGCACCACGGGCAACCCCAAGGGCGCCATGCTCTCGCACGCCAACTTGCTGTGGGCCATCGACTCGCTGAACGCGGCCACGCCCCTCCGGGCGGACGACGAGCTGCTCTCGTTTCTGCCCCTGTCGCACATCGTCGAGCGCCTCATCAGCGTCACGGCGCCCCTCAGGTTCGGTTACACGGTCTCCTTCACCGAGAACCTCGACACGGTCCTGACGAACCTCCAGGAGATCCGTCCCACGGTCTTCTTTGCCGTGCCACGCATCTGGGAGAAGCTCTACTCCATGGTGGAGCTGCACATGAAGGACGCCAACGTCGTCAAGCGCGTCGCCTACTCGGCCGCCATGGGCGCCGCCCGGGGCCACAACCGGTTGGCCACGGGCCTGGCGCACCTGGCCGTCCTGCGGCTCCTGCGCTACCGCCTCGGGCTCGACCGCGTGAGGGTGGCGATCTCGGGGGCGGCGCCCATCGCACCCGAGGTGCTGGGGTACTTCAGGCTGATAGGCGTCGACGTGCGCGAGGGCTACGGACTCACCGAGTCCACCGGCATCATCTCCATCCACCGCGGCGGTGGACGCCTCGGCACGGTCGGGTACCCGTTCAAGGGCGTGGAGGTGAAGATCGCCGACGACGGCGAGATCCTGAGCCACAGCCCGGGCAACTTCCTCGGCTACCACAAGGACCCCGCGGCCACGGCCGAGGTCCTCGAGAACGGCTGGCTGCACACGGGCGACGTCGGCGAGATCGACGACGACGGCCAACTGCGCATCACCGATCGTAAGAAGGACATCCTCATCACCGCGGGGGGGAAGAACATCGCGCCACAGAAGATCGAGAACAAGCTCAAGTCGAGCCCCTACATCAACGACGCCGTCGTAATAGGCGACCGCCGCAAGTACCTCACCGCGCTCCTCGTCCTCGACGAAGACAACGTGACCCACTGGGCCACCGAACGGCAGCTGGCTTACTCGACCTATACGGACCTGGCGGCCAACCCCGAGGTTCGCGAGTTGATCGAGGCCGAGGTGGAGGGCGTGAACGACACGCTGGCGCGAGTCGAGACCATCAAGAAGTTCGCCATCTTGCCCAAGCGGCTCTACCACGAGGACGGCGAGGTAACGGCCACCCTCAAGGTCAAGCGTTCCAGCATCGCGAAGAAGTATGGGCACCTCATCGAGGAGATGTATGCCTGACCGCCCGCCGAGAGGCGAACGGAGTCACCATGCTCTTCCGTGAACGCTACGAGAACGACCTGTGGTTGATCCGAGGATCGCAGGCGTGGGTGGTGGCGGGCCTCGCCGGAGCGCTGCTGCTGGCACTGCCCTTCCTGGTGAAGGGCTACCTCATCTACAACTTCACCCTGTTCTTCGTCTACGCGTTGGTGGCTCTCTCGCTCACCGTGCTGGTGGGCCTGACCGGCCAGGTTTCGCTGGGGCACGCCGGCTTCCTGGCGGCCGGGGCTTACGTCCACGCGGTACTCACGCAGCACGACTGGCCGTTCCTGCTCGCGCTGTTGGCCGCCATGGCCGTGTCAGCCGTGCTCGGGGTCATCATCGGCGTGCCGTCGCTGCGGCTCGAGGGCCCGTACCTGGCCATCGCCACGCTCGGTTTCGGCCTGGCCATCCAGCAGATCCTCAACAACTGGGCGTTCGTGGGCGCCTCCACCGGCACCATCGTCGACCGGCCGGTGCTGCTCGGCATCGACTTCTACGGTGACCGCGCGTACTACTACCTGGTGCTGCTGTTGGCCGGCGTAGTCACCTGGATGCTGTTCAACATCGAGCGGTCGCACGTGGGCCGCGCCTTCCGCGCCACGCGCGACGCCGACCTGGCAGCCCAGATGAGCGGCATCGGGTTGGCGCGCTACAAGACCCTCGCGTTCGTGATCTCTGCGACGGTGGCGGGCCTCGCCGGGGCGCTCTACGGCCCGCTGGTCGGCTACATCACGCCCGAGAGCTTCAACCTCATGCTCTCCATCAAGTTCCTGCTTATGACCCTGGTGGGCGGGCTGGGCTTCCTTCCCGGTGCCCTGCTCGGAGCGGGGTTCATCACCGGCCTCGACGTCTACCTCTCCACCTTCCGCGCCTGGTCGCAGTTAGTCTTCGGCGCCGTGGTGATCGCCATCATGATGCTCGAGCCCGCCGGCCTCTACGGGCGCTGGCTCAAGATCAGGCGCTTCTGGAAGTCGTGGCCCCTGTGAGTGCTCAGGGCAGGAGATTGCGCTGATGGGCGGACTGGACACCCTCGTCCAGAGCCTCGTAAGCGGGGCCAGCTTCGGGAGCGTCTACGCCCTCGTGGCGCTGGGGCTCGTGCTCCTCTACCGCACCACCCGCATCCTGAACTTCGCGCACGGCGACCTGGGAGTGACGGGCACCTTCATCGCCTACACGCTCCTCACGCAACTGCGCATCCCGTTCGGCCTCTCGTTCCTGCTCGCCCTGGTAGCCGCCGCGATCATCGGCATCCTCGTCTACCTCCTGCTGGTTAGGCCCGCCAAGAACCAGAGCGAGCTGGGGCTCCTCATCCTCACCCTGGGGCTGGCGCTGGCGCTTGGCGGGCTCGACGCCCTCTTCTTCGGCAACGACAACAAGATCGTGCCCACGCTCGTGACCGACAGGATCTTGCGCTTCGGCGGCGTGTCGCTCAGCCTCGTCTCCATAGTCACGGCGCTCTTGGGCGTCGTGCTCATGGTCGCGCTCTGGGCCCTCCTCACCTACACGAAGCTCGGCGTCGCCATGCGCGCCGTGGCGCAGCGCGAGGACGTGGCCGAGGCGATGGGCCTGCCCGTCCGCACCGTGCTCATGGCCACCTGGGCCGCGGCCGCCGTGCTGGCCACCGCCGCGGCGCTGCTGTTCGCGCCCACCACCCTCCTCAACCCGACCATGATGCTCGACCCCCTCAGCAAGGGCTTCGTCGCCGCCGTTATCGGGGGCATGAACTCGCTACCGGGGGCCGTGCTGGGCGGCTACATGCTGGGCATCCTCGAGTTGCTGGTGGGCGTCTACGTGTCCCTCGAGTTCAAGGCCTCTTTCGCGTTCCTCGTCGTGATCCTGGTGCTGGTGCTCAAGCCTCACGGATTGCTTGGGAGGCCCGACGTGAAACGCGTCTGAGACGCGAGAAGTGAGTGTTCTACTCGAGTCTTCCGGCTTTGCCACGCGCCTGGGCCGCATGGTAGCCTCGAACCTCAAGAGCCCAACTCGCACCCCAGCCACTGGCGGGGAAAGGAGCAGCATGAAGCGGATCATCGCGTTCGTCGTCCTCGGTGCACTACTGGCTTTCGGCTTCGCAGCGGAGCCGGGCATCACGGACACCGAGATCAAGATCGGTAACTGGGGCCCGCAGTCCGGCCCCGCGGCGGCCTGGGGCACGGTCACCACGGCCATCGACGCCTACTTCCAGTACATCAACGGCCAGGGCGGCATCCACGGCCGCAAGCTGGTCCTCGTCTCCCGTGACGACGGCTACGACCCTGCCCGCACAGTAGCGGCGGTACGTGAACTCATCGACCGCGAGAACGTCTTCGCGTTCGTGGGCGGGGTGGGCACGGCCAACGGCCTGGCGGCCATGCCGCTACTCAAGCGGGCAGGCGTGCCGTGGGTGGGGCCCGCCACGGGCTCCGAGGTCTTCGCCGAGCAATCGGACGGCCTGATCTACACGACCTTCACCGACTACGTCGTGGAGGCCTCCCTCATGACCCGCTACGCCGTCCAGACGCTGGGCAGCAAGAACATCGCCATCTTCTACCAGAACGACGGCTACGGCCAGGCCGGCCTGCGCGGTCTCGAGGCGGAGATCGAGCGCCTCAAGGCCGACGGCTACGACGTGACCGTTGGTGACAAGGTGCCGTACGAACGCGGCACCACCAACCAGGGCGTGCAGGCGTTGCGCCTTCGCGGTTCGGGTGCCGACACGGTGCTCCTGTTCTCCGACCCCACCGCCGCCGCGACGCTCGTAGGCGAGCTCCAGCGCCTCGACTTCAAGCCGCAGATGCTCGCCACCGTAACGCTCCTCGACCCGAGCCTGCTCTCCAACCCGGGCATGCAGGGCGCGCTCTTCTCCGTGTTCCTCCGCCTGCCGTCCGTCATCGTGGGCGAGGGTAACGGCGACCCGATCGCCGATCAGATCTATAAGGACGTGGTTGTGGCCTACGCTCCACAGGTCGCGGCCGACCCGTTCCGGGCCCTCGCCGGCGTGGCGTTCGCCGAGCCCCTCGTGCTTGCCCTCGAGGCCGCGGGCCGCGACGTGACCCGCGCCTCCTTCGAGGAGGCCCTCTCCAACATCACCGGCTACACGACGGGGCTCTACCACGACCTGTCGTTCGCCGACGGCTACCAAGGCAACAACTCCGTCATGCTCCTGCAGGTGACCCCGCAGGGCCTCCGGCCCGTCTCCGACTGGCTCACGCTCTAAGTAGCAACCGTGGCCGTGGGGCGCCCTTCTGGGCGCCCCACGCCGGATATCTAACGTGACTTATATGCTGCAACTCGACTCGGTGACGCTCTCGTTCCGCGGTCTGACCGCGCTGTCCGGCGTGTCGGCGGGCGTCAGCGAGGGCGAGGTCGTCGCCGTCATCGGCCCGAACGGCGCCGGCAAGACGAGCCTGTTCAACATCATCTGCGGCTTCTACCGCCCCGACACGGGAACCGTCACGTGGCAAGGCCGCGAGATCACGGGAATGGCGCCACACATGGTGGCGCGCTCGGGGATCGGGCGGTCGTTCCAGAACATCGAACTGTTCAAGTCGCTCACGTGCCTGGACAACCTCCTCCTGGGCCGGCACCTGCACGTGAAGTCCAACCTGTTCTCCGCCATGTTGGCCACCCGCTCATGGGTCCGAGACGAGGTCGCGCAACGCCGCCGGGCCGAGGAGCTGATGGACCTCCTCGACCTACAGGCCTACCGCGACCAACCGGTCGGGGCGCTGCCCTACGGGGTGCAGAAGCTCATCGAGGTGGCCCGGGCACTGGCGTCCGAGCCCAGGCTGCTGCTGCTCGACGAGCCGGCCGCCGGCATGACCGTCGAGGAGAAGGACGACATGATGGTCACGCTGCTAAGGCTGCGCCGCGACCTGAACCTCACCATGCTGGTCGTCGAGCACGACCTTCGGGTGGTCAGCCGGCTGGCGGACCGCGTCGTCGTTCTCGACCACGGGAACAAGATCGCCGATGGCACGCCACACGAAGTGCAGGACGACCCGGCGGTAGTGCGCGCTTACCTTGGAAGCACGAAGCTGGCCGGCCCTACGACCGGGGCGGATGCCGGGGCCCACGCCCAAAAGGTCCTCAAGTGAACCCGGCGTTGCTCGAGCTGAGGACCGTCGAGAGCGGTTACGTCAAGCAGCTTCGGGTCTTGAAGGGCGTGTCGCTGACGGTACGGTCCGGCACGTGCGTGACCGTGCTTGGTTCCAACGGTGCCGGCAAGAGCACGATGCTGAAGACCATCATGGGCCTGGTGGAAGACGAGCCGCGCAAGGGAACCGTCATGGTGATGGGCAAGAACATGACGCGAGCGGCCACGGAGCGCATCTCGCAGGCCGGCATCGCGTACGTGGTCGAGGACCGCGGGATGTTCCCGGACCTGACGGTGTCGGAGAGCCTCAGGTTGGGCGCCTTCCACCGCTCCGACCGCACCGCCGTGAACGAAGACCTGGAGCGCATGTTCGGCTACTTCCCACGCTTGGCGGAGCGGCTGAAGCAAGACTCCGGCACGCTGTCGGGCGGCGAACAGCAGATGCTCGCCATCGCCCGCGCCCTCATGAGCCGACCCAAGCTCCTCATGCTCGACGAGCCGAGCCTCGGCCTGGCTCCCATGCTGGTCGAGGAGATCTTCGGGGTCATCCGCGAGATCAACCAGGAGGGCATGGGAATCCTGCTCGTCGAGCAGAACGCCAACCAGGCGCTGGCCATCGCCGACTACGGTTACGTCCTCGAAGGCGGCCGCTTCGTGCTGGAGGGCGACGCAGGCGAGTTGCGCGCCAACGAGAACGTGCAGGAGTTCTACCTCGGGGTCAGGGCGAGCGGTGACGAGCCTCGGCTACACGTTCGCAGGCGAAGGCGGCGTTGGAACTAGACTTCGGTGACGCCCCGGCCGCCCTGTTAGGCTGGGGCCCGCAAACCGGAGGACACCAAGTGAAGCGACCGATCTCCCCCCTCATCGCTCTCGTGCTGGGCGCAACCCTGTTCATGGGCGCCGCTCGAGCACAAGGAGACGTACCCAGCAAGCTCATCTTCGGCATCATCCCGAGCCGCGAGGCCGGCGTCATAGTCGACAACTTGGGCCCGATCGCCGACATGCTTTCCGAGCGCCTGCTCATCCCCGTCGACACCTTCATAGCCACCGATTACGTCGGCCTCGTCGAGGCCATCGGCACCGGCCGCGTCGACATCGGCCTCATGGGTCCCGCGGCCATAGTGCAGGCGGTGGACAACTACGGCGCCCAGGTCATCCTCGCCTCCGTGCGCAGGGGCTCCACTACTTACCGGGCGCAGTTCAACGTCCGCTGCGACAGCGGCATCACGACCTTCGAGCAACTCCGCGGCAAGACCATCGCCTTCGTCGACCCCGGCTCCGCCTCCGGCTACCAGTTCCCCTACGTCACCCTCAAGAACACCTACGGCATCGACCCCGACAAGGACATGACCGCCATCTTCGCCGGCTCCCACGACGCCGCCGCCCTCGCCGTCTACAACGGTGACGTCGACGTGGCGGTCACCTTCGGCGGCTCACCCGGCTCCGACGGCCGCGAGACCATCGAAGCCGAGTACCCCGACGTCAAGGACGTGGTGTGCATCCTCGGCTACTCCGACTACATCCCCAACGACGGCATAGTCGTGCGCAAGGGCCTCGACCCTGAGCTCGTCGAACAGATCACGCAGGCCATGATCGACATCGCCGCCAGCCCCGAGGGCAAGAAGCTCACCGAGACGCTCTTCTTCGTCACGGGTTTCGCCCGCGTCGACGCATCGGCCTACGACATCGTCCGCGAAGTCTCCAAGACCTTCCAGCGCTGAACGGCGAAGACGCCAAGACCGATCTCGGCTCACTACAGGAGTGTCGGGCGCTCCATGCGCTCCGGTCGCGGTCGACGCTCGTGTGCGGCCCTCCGGTATCGCAGGGGATTACGTTCAGCATCTGCTTCGACTATACTAAGTATAGTTGAGGTGGTTCGCAGGTGAAGGCATGTCCGCATATAGAAGCGGTCTTCGAAATCCTGGGTCGCAAATGGAATGGGCGCATCGTCCATTACCTGTCGACCTGCCCCGGCGGCGTGGCCCGCTTCTCGGAGATCGAGAGTGACGTGGGCGTCATTTCCCCCCGGGCACTATCACTCAAGCTGGCGGAACTGATCGGCTTCGACCTGATCGAGAAGCAAGCCCACGAAGGGTCAGCCGCGACCGTGAGATATGGGCTCACGCAAAGGGGTTGGACACTGGTGGAGGCGATGAAGCCACTCCAACAGTGGGCAAGAGGCCAGTTGCCCGCAACGGCGATACCGACTACTAGCGTTACCTACGACAAAGGAAGGATAAATACGTGACCGACGAGATGAACAACATGATCTGCGACCTGGAAACGGGCATCTGCGGCCCCGGGGAAGCTCAGCCCGGCCTGCAAGCCTTCGAGTTGCCGAAGACCACCCCGAAGGTCGACGTCTACTACGTCACGGACCCCATCTGCTCGCACTGTTGGGCGCTAGAGCCCGTGCTGCGCCGCTTCGCGAAGCAGTATGGCCGGCACTTCCGCCTCCACACGGTGATGGGTGGCCTGCTGGAAAGCTGGAACGGCTTCGCCGACGTAAAGAACGGGATCTCCTCACCAGCCGACGTAGCCGGGCACTGGCGCGAAGTGGGCGAGCGGTCCCGCATGCCCATCGACGGCACCCTGTGGCACGACGATCCCGTGCAATCATCGTTCACGCCCTCACGCGTCTTCAAGGTCATCCAACAGCAAGACGCGCAGCTGGCGCTGACTTTCCTGCGTCGCGCTCGCGAAGCCGTGTTCGCGTTCAACCGCAACATCGGAAGCGAAGCCGTGCTCACCGACCTCGTCGACGCACTCGGGCTGAACGGCCATAAAATCGTGGCGCGAGCCAACAGCGCTTACGGTCAAGAACTGCTGAGTCAGGACTTCGCACTCACACGCAGCCTGGGAGTGCGCGGATTCCCCACGATCATCATGGTCAACGAGAAGAACGAAGGCTTGAAACTCGTCGGCGCCCGCTCGCTACAGGAGTACGTCGACGGGTTGAAGCAAGTCCTCGACACCAACGACGCGCTCGAGGCCGACCGGCAACCGGCACTCGGCGAGCTTCTCGGCAGCGAGCAACTGCTCTTCTCCAGGGAGATCGAGGAGATGTACGACCTGGAGCCCGCCGACGTAGCCCAGTTCATCGAAGCCAACCTAGCGGAAGGAAGCTACCAGCTCCGAGAACTGCTGGGCGAGAGCTACGTGCACGGCGGCAGCGCCGCTTAGTCCGGGGAAGTACCACCAAGTAGATCGCAGTACGCATAAGCGGCTTGCGCCGGGAGCCCATCAAGCTCGAGCCGGCGCACCCGCACGCGTGATCTAGGGGGGCCTTCTTGCCCTGACGGGTATCAGTTCAGTAGCGGCCACCCGAGGCAGGCGTCGTGACTACGACGTTGGCCGCCTGCAGGCCCTTCTTGCCCTGTTCGACGTCGAAGGAGACCTCGTCACCCTCGTTGAGGTTGCGGAACCCGTCTCCCATGATGGCGGAGAAGTGAACGAAAACGTCCGGCTGCCCGCCTTCTTGTTCGATGAACCCGCCTTCTTGTTCGATGAAGCCGAAACCCTTCTCGCTGCTGAACCACTTGACCTTGCCTGTTGCCATGTTACCCGTTTCCCTACTTGCCAGACCTTAGCTAGCTACGTCTGGCACGCGATTTCTGGGCCCGAGGACCCCGTCCCGAACCATCCCTCGGATTGTCTCGGAACTGCATGGATGTTACGACGCCTTCGGATGTACCGCAAGTGATTGCGGCCAGAGGAATCGCGTCCAGCCCGGGTAAGATGCCGCGCCTCCGGAACCTGGACGTCACCCAACGGCGTCACCCAACCTCGGCGTAACCCTCCCGGTAACCTCTCGCCTGGCGGTTGAACATGCGCGCGTACGTGCCGCCCAGCTCGATGAGCTCCTCGTGCGAGCCGCGTTCCATGATGCGGCCGGCCGTGAGAACGACGATGCGCTCGGCCAGGCGCACGGTGCTGAAGCGGTGCGAGACCACTATCGCTATCCTGCCCTTCGCCTGCGCGCGCAAGGTCTCGATGACCTCGAACTCCGCATCGGCGTCGAGCGCGCTGGTGGGCTCGTCGAAGATCAGTACAGACCCGCCGCGGTAATACAGGCGCGCCAGCGCCAAGCGTTGCCATTGTCCGCCCGACAACTGCCTCCCCCCTTCGAACCAGCGCCCTAGCATGTTGTCGTAACCGTCCGGCAGGCGCGTGATGAACTCGTCCGCGCCCGCGCGCACGCCGGCGGCGCGGACGCCCGCGTCGAAGGCGTCGGCCAGTTCAGGAGTCCTCGCGAGCTCCTCCGCCTTGCCGATGGCGATGTTCTCCTTGACCGTCATCTGGTACTGCCCGAAGTCCTGGAAGACGGTGCTCATCTCCGCCCTGAGGCTGGCGGCGCTGAACCGTGCGGAGTCTTCGCCGTTCACCAGGATCCTCCCGCTCGTGGGGCGGTACAGGGCCGTGATCAGCTTCACGATCGTCGACTTCCCGGCACCGTTCTCGCCCACGAGAGCCAACGTCTGATCGGCCGACACCTTGAACGACACGCCCTGCAGCACGTCGTGATCGGTAAGCGGGTAGCGGAAATGGACGTCTTCGAACGCGATCTCGGTGATGGGTCCTCGCCACTCCCGCCCGTCCTCTTTGCCGCTTACGGGCAGCTCGAGGAACTCGAACAGGTTGCGCATGTAGAGCAGGTGCTGATAGATGCCGCTGAACCCCGAAAGGAGGTTGGAGAACTGGCTCTGCAGCTGCGCGATCCCCTGGATGAACAGCCCGAAGTCGCCAACCGTGAGGAGCCCGGCGGCGGCCCGGCGCAATACGAGGTAGGTGGCGCCCCCGACCATGGCCGTGGAGAAGAACGACGCCGCGAGGCCCCAACCGCTGCGCCGAGTTATGAGCGAGACGAGTTGGCGCCTGAACTTGACGTAGTACTCCTGCCAGCGGTCCATGAGGTAACCGCCGAAGTCGAAGAGCCTGATCTCCTTGACCGCCTGGTCGTTGGTCATGAGCATGCCCAGGTAGTTCTGCCGGCGCGCGTCGGCGGCGAAACGCCTGAACATGCGGTAGCCCTCGGTGCCGAAGCGAGACGACACCACCACGCTGGGGAGCGCGGCAAGGAGCACGAGCGGGACGACGGCCGTGCCGAGTTGGAGCATGAGGGCGCTGACCGAACCCAGGGTGAGGAGGGCCTGGCCGAGCGCCACCACCTGCGTGAAGACCCCGAGTGGCCGCGTGCCGACCTCCCGGTAGGCGTTCTGCAGCGCGTCGTAGCTGTCGGGGTCCTCGAACTGCGCCAGCTCGAGGTCACCGGCCTTGGCGAGGATGAGCCGGCTGATGCGGTTCTGGAGGGAGTCCCCGAGCAACTCCCGCATGGCCCCCTGTAGGGCGCTGATGACGTTGACCGTGGCCGCGAGCCCTACCTGCAGCAGTAGCAGACCCAACATGCGTTGGAGGGCCTCGGCCGGCGACCCGCGCGCACCGGTGACGGCGCCCGCCACGGCGTCGAGCAGCAGCTTGGAGACCCACAGGCCCGCGGCGGGCAGTAGTGCCTGCACTACGCTCAGCGCCATCATGCCGACCGTGAACAGGCGGTTCGAGGCCCAGACCAGCCCGAGCGTCGCCCTGAGGTCCCGCAGCTGTTGCTTCAGGGAGATCGGCGCGACCCGGCCGGTCGAGTCCGGCGGCCGGCGCCTACCCCTACCCGCCGTCATCCAAGAGGCGCCTTCCGCCGGCGCCAGGCAAATGGTTCCGTGTCACGGCGGTCAGTCCCACGGCGGTCAGTCCCACGGCGGTCATGCTCACGGCGGTCATTCTCGCACCGGTCGGCGCCGGCCATCGACCGCGCCACGACTCGGCCCGAGGACGAGGCTCCTGTGCCCGGACACGGCCGC
>Ga0265293_10001333_pt1 | contig 53945 bp, 44 predicted proteins | sample Munlanlewell138R_FD_192505 | JGI IMG/M metagenome (GOLD analysis project Ga0265293, IMG submission 192505) | Leachate microbial communities from a municipal landfill in Southern Ontario, Canada - Leachate well 138R | ecosystem: Engineered > Solid waste > Landfill > Unclassified | place: Canada... | reverse complement strand
AAAAAATGAAAATAAATACTATACGGAGATATTAAAAACGAAACATTCATTTTATTACGATTTTGTGATGCATTATATCGAAAAAGATAATTACTATTATCGGATAAAATCCAACAGATTCTGAGCGAAGCGAAGAATCTGTTACTCATAACTTATTTTTCCCGACAACAATGAATAATACTATAAAAAAAGAGGGTGTTTTTTTTAATTTAAACACCCTCTTGGCAATATCTATGTAAAATTATTCTTTACAAGGTATGGTATTCTTTGATGATTTCGCCTCCAATGGCGATGGCTTTCAAGTTATCGGGAATTAATTTATGGTGACGTTCGGGGAGGGATTTTTCCAATCCTTTACGCATAAATTCTTCCTGGATAATGGGTTTATATTTCAAGAAACCTCCTAATACTATCATATTGAATAATTTCGAAATACCTATTTCGGTTGCTTTGTCTGTAGCAGCAATTTGATAGATATTGATGTCTTTACGTTCGGGATGACGGGTAATGCCGTTGGGGTCGTAAATCAACATACCGCCGGGTTTCACCGATTTTTCGAATTTATCCATGGATTGTTGATTGAGTATGATGGCCGTATCAAAAACGGAGAGTACGGGCGAACTGATGCGTTCGTCGCTGATGATTACGGTAACATTCGAGGTGCCACCGCGCATTTCGGGACCGTAGCTGGGCATCCAACTTACTTCTTTGTTTTGCATAATACCGGAATAGGCGAGAATTTTCCCCATGGAAAGAACGCCTTGTCCTCCGAAACCGGCTATGATTATTTCTTCTGTCATATTATTATATTTTTATCATTTAGACATTCCGTTATTTACTTATTTCGACACTTTTAAATCACCAAGCGGGTAGAAGGGCAACATGTTCTCTTCCAACCATTGGTTGGCGGCGGTGGGTGTCATTTTCCAACCCGAATTGCAATTGGAAACGATTTCGACAAAGGAAACGCCTTTGTTTTCTTTTTGGTTTTCAAAAGCTTGACGGATGGCCCGTTTGCATTTACGTACCAAGGCAGGTGTGTAAACCGCCTGACGGGTAACATAACATGTGCCGGGAAGTTGTGCTAAAAGTTCAGTGATTTTTAAAGGATTTCCCATGAGGTGGGTATCTCTTCCGTAAGGGGAAGTCGAAGTTTTCATGTCTTCGAGGGTGGTGGGGGCCATTTGTCCGCCGGTCATACCGTAGATCCCGTTGTTGATAAATATCATGGTGATATTTTCGCCGCGGTTGCAGGCATGAATGGTTTCGCCGGTACCGATAGCTGCTAAGTCACCGTCGCCTTGATAGGAAAATACAAAGAAGTCGGGTTTCAAGCGTTTTACGGCTGTTGCCAAAGCAGGAGCACGGCCGTGAGCGGCTTCTTGCATATCGACTTCAAAATAATTGTATGCCAATACGGAGCATCCTACGGGAGCTATGCCGATGGTTTTTTCTTGAATACCCATTTCTTCTATTACTTCGGCCACTAAACGATGTGCCGTTCCGTGTCCGCAGCCCGGACAATAGTGCATTACGTTTTCGGTAAGAACAGGGGTTCTTCTGTAAACTAAGTTTTCGGGTTTTATTATATCTTCTCTATTCATGATTAACCTCCGATTATTTTTGTTTCTAATGCGTGTAATACTTCTTGGGGCGTAGGGATGATGCCTCCGAAACGTCCGTAATGTTCCACTTTGATTTTATGTTTGGTAGCCAATAAGACGTCTTCTACCATCTGACCGGCACTCATTTCAACGGATAGCATTCCTTTCACTTTGTCGGCCATTTCGCCTAATATTTTGCTCGGGAAGGGCCATAAGGTAATGGGTCGCAACAAACCGACTTTAATGCCTTTTTCTCTTCCTAATTGAATGGCTTTTTGGCAAATACGAGCCGATGAGCCGTAGGCAACAAAGATATATTCCGCATCGTCGCAGTTGATCATCTCGTAACGGACTTCGTTGGCTTCGCATTCTCTGTATTTCTTTTGAATACGTATGTTCACTTGTTCTTGTTTGGAGGAATCCAATTCCAAAGAAGTGATGATAACGTGGGGTGTATTCGGATTTTTTCCGGTGGTAGCCCAGGGGAAAGATTTTTTAATGTATTCATCGGTCCAACGTGGCAGGTAATCACCGATTTCGACTTTTTCCATTACTTGACCAATCACACCGTCGGAAAGAATCATGGCGGGATTGCGGTATTTGAAAGCGAGCTCAAAAGCCAATCCCACAAAATCATACATTTCTTGTACCGAAGCCGGAGCTAAGGTGATGAGGCGATAGTCGCCGTGACCGCCGCCTTTGGTAGTTTGGAAATAGTCGGCTTGCGAAGGTTGGATGGTTCCCAGTCCGGGACCTCCGCGAACGACGTTAACCACTAAACAAGGAAGTTCGGCTCCTGCTATATAGGATAAACCTTCTTGCATCAAACTGATACCAGGACTCGAAGAGGTGGTCATCACTCTTTTGCCGCAAGCGGCGCCGCCGTAAACCATGTTGATGGAGGCTACTTCGCTCTCGGCTTGTAATACTACCATGCCGGTTTTTTTATAAGGCTCTTCGGCCATTAAATGTTCCAAAATTTCCGATTGGGGGGTGATGGGATAACCAAAATAACCGTCGACACCGTAGCGGATAGCGGCTTCGGCTATGGCTTCATTCCCTTTCATTAATCTTAATTCCTTCATATTATTTTTTTTACTTTGTTAATACTACATTTACTTTGCCCGATAAACGGTGATTACTCCATCCGGACATACTACGGCACAATTGGCACATCCAATACAATTGTCGTTTTGGACTTCCAAATAATTGTAGCCTTTTTGGTTGACTTTTTTCGCTAAAGCGATGACTTTGTTCGGACACGCAGGTATGCAAACACCGCAACCTTTGCATCTTTCAATATCAATTACTATTGCTCCTTTTGCCATTATGTTTTTTTTTAATTATTTATATGTTGATTTATTATTTTATTAATTATCTTTTTTTCTTTGCCGGAGGATATTTCCCTTGTTGTGCCGCTTGCTGGGCTTTCATCATATCTTCCATCCTTTGTTGCCATTTCGATTTTTTTATGGGTTTTGCTTTCACGCTCATCATTTTTTTACGTAATTTTTCTTCGTTGATGGTGAAACGGAAAAAGCCCATTTGAATGAAAGTGATGATGTTGACAAGGAAATAGTAGTAACTTAATCCCGATGAATAGTTGTTGAAAATGCCCAAGAACATGATTGGCATTAAATACATCATCCATTTCATCATCTTCATTTGTTGTTCGTTGCCGGCTGTTGTCATCATTTTATTGTTAATGATGGTATAGATTAAGGTAGCGGCAGTCATCAGCAAGGTAAACAAACTGACGTGGTCTCCATAAAAAGGTATGTTGAAGGGCAAATCCAGTATGGAATCATAACTCGAAAGGTCATCAGCCCACAGGAAGGGTTGTTGTCGGAGCTCATAGGCCGAAGGAAAGAAGCGGAACAAGGCAATTAAAATGGGCATTTGCAATAACATAGGCAAACAACCGGCCATGGGTTTAATGCCTACTTGTTTGTACATGGCCATGACGGCTTGTTGTTTTTTCATCGCATCTTCTTGCTTGGGATAGCGTTTGCTGATTTCTTCCATTTCGGGTTTTACCACCCTCATCTTGGCCGTCGATTTATAACTGGTATAAGCTAAGGGAAGTAATACCATTTTCAAGATAATGGTAAGTATTAAAATGATGATGCCGTAATTCCAGTTAAAACGTTCGAAAAAACCGAAAATGGGAATTACCGCATATTTATTTATCCATGAAATCAAGGACCCGCCCAGTTGGATTTGATTTTCTAATTCGATTTTATATTTTTTTAAGATAGTATACTTATTGGGGCCGAAATAGAATTGGAAACCGATTTCTTCATCTGCCAGATTACTTAGGGGAAAGGTGATATTGGCTTTGAGGGTTTTCAGTGTATTGTTTTGTTCGTTGCCATCCATGTTGACGACCATGGTAGCATTCGAGAACTCTTTATCGGCAATGATGGTCGAAGTGAAGAAATGTTGTTTGAAAGATATCCATTTTAATCCGGCTTGATAAGCCACCGAGTCGCCTTTGGTGTCGCTTTCCTGCAGGTTTTCCACGTCTTCAATGTCGCTGTAATATATGGTCGTGGCTATTTTTTCGTTTTTATAACTCTTTTCCTGTCGGTTGAGTTGAGCAATCCAATGGAAAGAGAGTTCCCGTTGAGTTTGATTTAAATAGGCATCCATGTCGTGGAAATGGAGTTTGACACCGGTTAGATAATCATTTCCTTTCACGGTATAGGCATATTCGATATAACGTGCTGTATCGATGATGGAATCGCTTGCATTGGGGTATAAGCGCATGGCAAAACGCAAGGAGTCGTTTCCGCTGACGGTATGCTTTTTACCGGATTCTATTTCAACAGGGAGAAAATAAAAGTCGTTGGTGTTTAATTCTAGGTAATTGGAGAAGAAGGTAAAACCGAATTGATTATGAGGGTTGTTGGCATCGAACAAAACAACGGGTTTGTGGTCGTAGGTCAACACATTTTTTAATTCGACCGATTCAATACGCCCGCCTTTTTTTGCGATGCTAAGTTTATATAAATCGTTTTCTATCAGAATAGGATCTGTATTTTCAGGAACTTGAGCGGCTGTAACAAAAGCGCCGTATTGCGATTGTAGGTTTTCGAACGTTGTGTTTGTTGCGTTGTTTGCCGATGGGGCAGTGATGTCGGTTTCTTCTTTGTTTACACTGTCATTGAATGAGACTGTATCGATGGGGATTTCCTCTTGAATAAGCGCTAAGGAATCTTGTATGCGTTTCTTTTGTGCCAGTTCTTCTTTCGATGGACTCATCCATACACTATAACCTATTAAGAGCCCCATTATCAACACTAAGCCTATGATTGTCTTTCTATCCATGTAATTCTTTTCTTATATAAAATATTTGCGTGCAAAGATACACAAATAATACATCTGATTTTTAAAATTAATCTATTTTCAGTACAGCTAAAAAGGCCGATTGTGGAACTTCCACATTGCCGATTTGCCGCATGCGTTTTTTGCCTTTCTTTTGTTTTTCGAGCAGTTTTCGTTTGCGCGTAATGTCGCCGCCATAGCATTTGGAGGTAACATCTTTTCTGACAGCTTTGATGGTTTCACGGGCAATGATTTTTGAGCCTATGGCCGCTTGGATGGCAATGTCGAATTGTTGACGGGGTATCAATTCTTTCAATTTTTCGCACATGCGTCGACCAAAGGAGTAGGCATTGTCCACATAGATGAGGGTTGAAAGAGCATCGACCGGGTCGCCGTTGAGCAATATGTCTAACTTAGCCAGTTTAGAGGGTTTATAGCCACTTACATAGTAATCGAAAGAAGCATAGCCTTTGGAACAGCTTTTTAATTTATCGTAAAAATCGAATACGATTTCACCCAAGGGAAGCTCAAAAGTGATTTCAATGCGGTTGGTGGTAAGATATACTTGTGATTTCATAATGCCACGTTTATCCAGGCATAGTTTCATAATAGCACCAATGTAATCTGATTTTGAAATGATTTGTGCCGTGATATAAGGTTCTTCGATGTGATCTATGTAGTTTAATGCCGGCATGCCGGAAGGATTATGTACTTCCAGTATTTCATTTTTGGTGGTATGAATTTTATAAGAAACATTGGGGACGGTGGTGATTACATCCATGTCGAATTCACGGTCGAGGCGTTCTTGAATGATTTCCATGTGTAAGAGGCCTAAGAAACCGCAACGGAATCCGAAACCGAGTGCCATGGACGATTCAGGTTCGAAACTCAGGGAGGCATCGTTGAGCTGGAGCTTTTCCAAAGAAGAACGCAATTCTTCATAATCGTCGGAGTCGACCGGATATATACCGGCAAAGACCATGGGCTTTACGTCTTTAAATCCTTCTATCGCTTTCTCGCAAGGACGTTCTACGTGGGTAATGGTGTCGCCGACTTTGACGTCTTTGGCCACTTTAATTCCTGAAATAATATAGCCTACATCTCCGGCTTGCAGCAAGTCGCGCGATTCGTTGTTTACATTCAATATGCCGATTTCGTCGGCATAGTACTCTTTACCACTGGCGACAAATTTCACATGGTCGTTTTTTCGGATTTGTCCGTTCATAATGCGGAAATAAGCAATGATTCCGCGAAAGGAGTTAAACATCGAATCGAAAATCAAGGCTTGCAGGGGAGCGTTCTCATCGCCTTTTGGGGAACGTATTTTATGTATAATATGATCTAATATGTTTTCAACACCGTAGCCGGTTTTGGCACTGGCTTCTAATATATCCTCATACTTGCATCCTATGAGGTCGATGATTTGATCTTTTACTTCTTCAGGCATGGCGCTGGGCATATCCATTTTATTCAATACGGGGATGATATCCAAGTCGTGTTCTATGGCCAAATAGAGATTGGAAATGGTTTGCGCTTGTATGCCTTGGGTAGCATCTACTACTAACAGAGCTCCTTCACAAGCGGCAATGGAACGCGACACTTCATAGGAAAAATCAACGTGTCCCGGGGTGTCTATTAAATTTAAAATATAGTGTTTGCCTTCGTAGTCATATTTCATTTGTATGGCATGACTTTTAATGGTAATGCCTTTTTCTCTTTCCAAATCCATATTGTCGAGCATTTGGTTTTGGAATTCTCTTTCATTCACGGTGCCTGTATATTGTAAAAGCCTGTCGGCTAAGGTGCTTTTCCCATGATCGATGTGTGCAATGATACAAAAGTTTCGTATGTGGTCCATCTATTCTTTTTATTTCGTTTTTTTTTTATTTTCTATATATAAATTTAATGTATGATTGCCTTTGCTTTATGGTTTTATTCCTCCCGTATAGTTAAGAGGAGTGATCTGTTTGAGTTCTTGTTTTATCTTGTCATTGATATTTAAGCCGTCAATGAAATGATGAATGCTTTCCTTATCAATATGCGTTTTGCCTCTGGTTAAATCTTTTAAGGCTTCGTAAGGGTTAGGATATTGTTCGCGGCGAAGGATGGTTTGTATGGCTTCGGCTACGACCGCCCAGTTCTTTTCCAAGTCGGCATGCAGTTTTTCTTCGTTTAATATAATTTTATGTAAACCCTTTAAAGTAGAATTAAAAGCGATGAGGCTGTGTGCCATGGGAACGCCTATGTTTCGAATTACGGTACTGTCGCTCAGGTCGCGTTGCAGACGGGATACGGGCAGTTTGGCCGATAATCCTTCAAACAAAGCGTTGGCAATGGCAATGTTTCCTTCCGAGTTTTCAAAGTCGATGGGATTTACTTTATGCGGCATGGCCGAGGAACCTACTTCGCCGGCTTTAACCTTTTGTTTGAAATAATCCATCGATATATACGTCCACATATCGCGGTCGAGGTCCAACACTATGTTGTTGATGCGTTTCAAGGTATCGAAATAAGCCGCCATCATGTCGTAATGTTCTATTTGAGTCGTCGTTTGCAAGCGTTTTAGGTGGAGGTAGCGATCTAAGAAGTTGTTGCTGAACAACACCCAATCTATCTGTGGGTAAGCCACGTAATGGGCATTGAAATTACCGGTAGCTCCTCCGAATTTTCCACAAAAGGGAATCTGATTCAATAATTCAAGTTGATTGTTCAACCTTTCGGCAAACACATAAAATTCTTTTCCCAACAGGGTAGGAGATGCCGCTTGACCGTGGGTGTGTGCCAACATGGGAATATGTTTCCATGTGTTGGCAAGTTCGTTTAGTTTGTTGTTGACTTCCGTGAGTTTAGGAAAAAAAACTGCTTCATGAAAGCTGCGCATCAGGTAAGGAATGGCCGTATTGTTGATGTCTTGCGAAGTTAAACCGAAATGAATGAATTCCTTGTATTCCGACAGATCCATCTTATCGAAAACTTCTTTCAAAAAGTATTCCACCGCTTTGACGTCGTGGTTGGTAGTTTGCTCAATTTCTTTGATATGTTGTGCGTCGGTTTCCGAAAAGGTTTGGTATATAGAACGTAGAGTGTTAAACGTTTCTGGTTTTAGGATCGATAATTCCGGTAAGGGAAGTTCACATAAGGCAATAAAATATTCAATTTCAACAAATACTCTTGCGCGAATGTATGCATATTCCGAAAAATAATCCGAAAGACTACTTACTTGTTTATAATAGCGTCCGTCTATAGGGGAAATAGCTCTTAATGTGTTTAATGCCATCATGGAATTTTTTGTTGCAAAGATAGTAAAATAATACGTTAGCTGCTTGTATTGCTTGACGATTTTTAGCAGAATTAAAAAAAAGTCTTGGCAATAATCCGGACTTAGCCTTTAAACTATCATTTGCCGTTACATTTTTTTTTGAAAATATAATTTTAAGAAAAAAACGTTTATAAGTATAAGAAAAATAAAAAATTAACCATGAAATTTCGATACAAAAAACGACTTAAAACCAGGTTTTGAATGAGGCTTGAAAATTAAAATAAGTACTTCATTTATAGTAACCAAACCTATAATTTATGGTCAAAATAAGCATGTATCATTTTTTTTATACTTTTGCAGCCGATTTATGGAAAAAGAAAAATTAAATATACTATGGACATGAATTTAAAGATTGTTGTTTTAGCAAAACAAGTTCCTGATACTCGCAATGTTGGAAAAGATGCGATGAAAGAAGACGGTACTGTCAACCGGGGTGCTTTACCGGCTATTTTTAATCCCGACGATTTGAATGCCCTTGAAATGGCATTGGAAATCAAAGATAGACGAAAAGACGTGGAAGTGATTGTGCTTACGATGGGACCGGGCCGTGCTGCGGATATTATCAGAGAAGCTATTTTCAGAGGAGCCGATAAAGGATATTTATTAACCGACAGAAAGTTTGCCGGTTCTGATACCTTAGCCACATCCTATGCCTTGTATAAAGCCGTCCAAAAGATAAATCCCGATCTGATTATATGCGGTTTGCAAGCCATCGACGGAGATACGGCTCAAGTAGGGCCTCAAATTGCCGAGAAATTACAGTTTCCTCAAGTTACCTATGTAGAGAAACTTAATGAAGCCGATGAGCGTCAATTGGTGCTTACCCGACGCTTGGAAAGAGGAATAGAAACCGTAAAGGTGAATTTACCGGCTCTTATCACCGTGCATGCTTCGGCAAATCCTTGCCGTCCCAAACATGCCAAACGTATGTTGAAATATAAACATGCACATACATTGAGTGAATTGCAAGATCAAAACCGCGATTATACGGATTTGTTTAAAGAACACCCTTATCTGCGCATCGAAGAGTGGAATGCCGAAAGTGTAGAAGCCGATGAATCTTACTTAGGATTGTCAGGATCGCCTACAAAAGTAAAAGGCATTGAAAGCGTTGTGTTGACTCAAAAGGAGTCGAAACGTTTTACGGATAAGGATCAGGATATTGATCAATTAATGAAAGAATTATTAGAAACAAGAGTAATCGGATAATACCATGAAAAATATATTTGTTTATTGTGAAATAACAGAAGAACATCTCATCGCGGATGTGTCTTTGGAACTACTGTCGAAAGGAAAAAAACTTGCCGATGAATTACACGTAGGACTCGAAGCCGTGTTGATAGGCTCTGATCTAAAAAAAGCCATTGAACAATTGCACTATTACGGAGTATCCGTTATACATTATGCTGAAAATGAAAACTTATTTCCATATCGAACCTTGGTGCATGCCAAATTGGTTCAAACGCTTTTTGAGCAAGAACAACCCGAAATAGCTTTGTTCGGAGCCACATCAGTAGGAAGAGACCTTGCGCCCCGCATTGCATCGGCCTTGCGTTGTGGTTTGACGGCCGATTGCACTTCGCTTCAGATTGGCGACCATGTCGATGAACGTAAAAAGGAAACCTATAAGAATTTATTGTATCAAATACGTCCGGCTTTCGGGGGCAATATTATTGCTACTATTATTAATCCGGAAACGCGTCCGCAAATGGCCACCGTTAGGGAAGGGGTCATGAAACACGAACCTCAGCCGGTGAAAAACACTCCCGAGTTAAAAAAGATGAATGTAGGAGTACTCACTTCTATAGAAGAAGTCGTAACTATCATCCATCGTCACATAGAACCTCCCAAAATCAATTTAAAATCCGCTCAAATCCTCATTGCGGGCGGCTATGGGATGGGAAGCAAAGAGAACTTTGCCATTTTGTATGAATTGGCTGATTTGTTGGGGGCTGAAGTGGGAGGTACCCGTGCCGCCGTTGATGCCGGTTTTTGCGGCCATGAACGTCAGATCGGACAAACCGGCATTACCGTTCGTCCGAAACTATACATTGCTTGCGGTATATCCGGTGCCGTACAACACCGTGCCGGCATGGACCAATCAGCCAAAATCATAAGTATTAATACCTCTGCACAAGCACCTATCAATGCCATTGCCGATTATGTAGTGGTGGGCGACGTGATGAAGGTGATACCTCAAATGATACAATCGTATAAAAAACAAATAAGGTAAGAATTAAAACTAAATACATAAGTAATGGAAAACTTTTTTTTAGATAATGAACATTTAGCCTTTCATTTATCACATCCTTTGATGAAAAGCATAGTGAAAATGAAGGAAAAGAATTATACGGAATCCAAACGCTATGATTATGCTCCTTTGGATTTTGAAGACGCCATTGATTCGTATAAAAAAATATTGGAAGTAATAGGCGAAATTGCCGGCGAAATCATCGCTCCAAATGCAGAAGAGGTAGATAAGGAAGGTGTTACATTGGCAAATAATGTAGTAACCTATGCCAAAGGTACCCAACAGAACCACGAAGTCTTGAAACGGGCAGGCATGTACGGTTTATCCTTGCCACGAAAATACGACGGTTTAAATTTCCCTATGGTCATCAGCATCATGGTTGCTGAAATCATTGCTCGTGCCGATGCCAGTTTTTCGAACATCTGGAGTTTGCAGGATTGTGCCGAAACCATACACGAATTTGCTTCCGAAGAATTAAAAAGTAAATATTTACCCATGATACATCAAGGGAATACCTGCTCCATGGCCTTGACAGAGCCCGATGCAGGTTCTGACCTTCAAGCCGTAATGCTAAAAGCACATTATGACAATGAAGCCAAATGTTGGAGGTTAAATGGGGTAAAACGTTTTATCACCAACGGCGATGCCGACATTCAATTGGTATTGGCTCGTTCCGAAGAGGATACAACTGATGCCAGAGGCTTGTCCTGTTTCCTCTACGACCGCATGGATAATGCCGTTACTATTCGTCGGGTAGAAAATAAATTGGGAATCAAAGGAGCTCCTACCTGTGAATTGGTCTATAAAAACGCCCCTGCTCAATTGATAGGTGATGAACGTATGGGCTTGATTAAATATGTGATGTCATTGATGAACGCCGCACGTTTGGGCATAGGTGCTCAATCGGTGGGATTAGCCGAAGCAGCCTATAGAGAAGCTTTGAAATATGCGAATGAGCGTGAACAATTTGATAGTAAGATCATTGATTTTCCCCCTGTTTATGAAATGTTGGCCGGTATGCGTGCCAAATTGGACGGTGCCCGTAGCTTACTCTATGAAACCAGCCGTTTTGTGGATATGTATAAATTATTTACTTTCGAAGGAAAAGAACGTAGTTTGAGCAATGAAGAAAGAAATGAAATGAAATATTATCAACGTTTGGCCGATGTTTATACTCCCTTGTTAAAATTATTTGCCAGTGAGTATTGCAATCAAATTGCTTATGATGCTCTTCAAATTCATGGAGGTACAGGCTATATGAAAGATTTTCCCGTAGAAAGATTAATGAGAGATGCCCGCATTACCAATATCTATGAAGGGACCTCACAATTGCAGGTTGTAGCGGCTATACGTGGCGTTAGCAGTGGAACCTACCTGAAACGCATCAAAGAATATGAAGCCATCGAACTCAAACCCGAATGGCAGGTGTTGAAAAATACCCTGGTCGATATGACCCATCGTTTTGAAAAAACCTTTGCCATTGCCAAAGAATGGAACAATATCGAAATGTTCGATTTCAATGCCCGCCGTTTGGTTGAAATGGTAGGAAATATCGTGATAGGATATCTATTGATATTGGATGCCGAACATCATACCGATTATACACATTCCGCTCATATTTTTATTCAAATGGGTGATGCTCAAAATCGAGAGAAAGAAGCTTACATTGCTCGTTTTACCGAAAACGATTTAGCGGCTTACCAATCCATAAAATAAATGTAGCGACGCATTTTTTTGTGTCACTACATTATTAAAAGTTGTATTTTTGTCTCCACATAAATTACAAATTCAAGGAGGCAATATGAAACGATTTATATATATTATCCTGTTCGTATTAATTAGCTGCCATGGGCTGCAAGCGCAAAGCAGTGTTTGGGATGGTACCCGCTCAAGGTGGGTAAAAGGGAATGGTACACTACAAAATCCTTTTTTGATAGAAGAAGCAGCTCATTTAGCTTATTTAGCCGATGTTGTCAATGCCGGTGTGTTATATGCCGATAGCTTTTTTGTGTTAACGGTCGATATTGATTTAAATCATTTGCCATGGACACCCATAGGGAAGGATGCCAATGCTTTTTATGCCGGTTCCTTCGACGGCAACTACCATCGTATCAATAACCTAAACATACAAGATACTACCTATCGCAGCGGTATTGTATACGCCGGTTTATTTGGTTATGTATTGGATGCGGATATTCGTAATCTGGCACTTTTGTCGGATAATCATATTTTTGTTTCCTTTGTTTCTTCTTATAATTTTTATGTAGGAGGAATTGCGGCCTATGCCTTTGCATCACAGATATCAAACTGTTGTTTTGAAGGCAGTATTGCTGTATATGCTTATAATTCTTATGCCTATGTAGGTGGTATTTTGGCTTATTGCTCAGCCGGTACCGGCATGAAGCATTGTATCAATAGGGCATCGATTCTTGCTTCTTCCGAAGGCATCGCCTATGCCGGAGGTATAATGGCTGATGGGGATAATTCTCAACCCCTTATTCAAGGATGTTATAATCTGGGTAATATACAAGCCATCGCCTATAATTATACCTATGCCGGGGGTATTTCGGCCAAATTGAATTATAAAGCATCTCTTATCAATTGTTTTAACTCCGGTGAGATTAATGCTAATTCAAATTATTATGCTTATGTCGGCGGACTTACAGGTTTTGGAAATAGTGTTACTATACGAAATTCTTTTAATGAAGGGAATATATATGCCAAAGCCTATGATTTAGCTTATGCCGGAGGATTGGCCGGCTTCATCGATTATCCTTCCGAGTTCAGCAATGTGTATAATACAGGCGATGTGTTTTCACATTCTTTATATTATAAATCCTTTGCCGGAGGAATTGCTGCTTATGTATATAATTTTAGCCACGTACTCACTCGCTTTACAAATTGTTATCATTGTGGAATGCTTACCTCTCTATCCTCTATGATGAGTTTTTCGGGTGGTATTGCCGCCGAAATAGTGAGTCAAGCCGAATTAAATCGTTGTTATTATCTAACAACATCCCAACAGTCGTTTAGCAATCATTTGGGCATAGAAACAAACAAAGATTTTTTACGGTCTTATTCCATCCTTGACACGTTCAATCAAAGCGATCCTGCCTGGATGTATGATGAGGATAACGAGAACGAAGGATATCCTCTTCTGGCTATGAGTGGATTAAACTTGATAATAACGGAAAAACCGCAGGTATTTGCTTCGAGTGTAATGTTAAAAGCCAAACAGTTTCAACGCTCAGATAGCATCACACAAAGAGGGTTTGCCTTCAAAAAATTGTCGGAGACAGTCTTCTCCTATGTAATAGTTGATAATGAAAGTACTTATTTCGACTATCTTTTATCTTCTTTACAAGTAGACAGCCTTTATGAATACAAGGCTTTTGTCGTGCTGTATCATGATACGCTTTATGGAAACAGTATGGTGTTTTCAACTGCTGAGGCTCGTGTGTATACATTGCCAGTGTCGGAATTAGCATCCCATTACGTAAGATTGCATGGCGAGTTAATTTATGGAAACGACAGTATACTTGCCAAAGGCTTTTGTTATAAACCCTTGTCAGACCCTGATTATACATGGAAAACTATTCCGCATGCCTATTTTTCCCTCTCGATTTCCGATGTTTTATCGCATACATCTTATATGTATTATGCTTATGCTGTTACATCTTCCGATACTTTATATGGAGAGACCCTTTATTTTGATACCCCAAAACAAGTTTCGGAAGTGATTACTGAAAATACATCGGAGCTTGGTCCTTATTCGGCTTGTTTGCATGGACGTATAGTGTATGGCGATGACAGTGTTGTTACGCGAGGTTTTGAATATAAGGATGTTTCGGCTTCTTATTCTTTTGTTTGTGAGCTTTTAGCCTCCGATACCAATTTTAGCTTTGTTTTAGATGAATTAGAAAGTATGAGTGATTATATATACCGTGCTTTTATTTATACGGAAAGCGATACTTTATACGGTGATTGGGTGGCTTTTTCTACTTTACAAGCTTGTGTATTAACAACACATGAAGCCAGTCATATCGATTTGTTTTCGGCCGTAATGCATGGTGTAATCTCACCGGCTGATGAAGAAATTTTTATGCAAGGCTTTGCTTGGAAAGCGGAGGATGATACCTTGTATCAATTAATACAAGTAGAAGGGGTGGAGGTGTCGGTTTTGTTGCCCGATTTACTTCCGGGCCATACCTATACATATCGAGTATTTGCCATTACTGAAAATGGAATATTTTATGGAAATGATGTTCTGTTTACAACCCAGCAATACTCTGCCGAACTCTATACCTATGAAGCCAGAGATATTGATGTGTATTCGGCAATCATGCACGGGAAAATTAAACAAGGCGAAGATCCTATTCTCATGCAAGGCTTTGAATGGAAAGCTAAATCGGAGTCGAATTATAGAATTGTACAAGTAGAAGGAGAAGAAATATCCGATACCTTGAAGCAACTTTCACCCAATACCGGCTATCAATATCGAACGTTTATCCTTACAGCCAAAGGAAGTATGTATGGCGAAATTCAAGAATTTACCACTTTATTGGATGTTAAATTGCAAGACTATGCCAAAGGTTCTTCGATGCGGATATTCCCCAACCCTGCTAAGGATTATGTGCAAATTGATGTCGAAGATAAAGCATACTACGGCGATAAAATAGTGATGGTGGATATGTATGGAAAATGCATCCTCGAATATTGCCTTACATCAAGTTCCATACAACTCGATGTAAGTAACATTGCTCCGGGTATGTATATTGTATATAGATCAAAAAACAACATCTTGCATTATCCTTATAAAATTCAAATTTTTAGATAGTAATATCCATGGACTATAGGTGGAATTGTAAATTATTATCACTAATATCAAATTCCATGTAAGTAGAGTAAGGCAAATACTTTATTATGATACAGTATTCGATAGAAATTATCGTTTTTCAGCCACCACAAAGATAGAAGTAGATTTACAGGGGATGTTAGTAGTATCGGAATCGAAGAAATGTTTGATGATAAAGTTTTTGAATTTCCCGTTGGGTAAAACATCCATAGGAGCAGTGATATAGGAAACGGAAACTACGATAAATCCGTGTTTTACCAATAATTTTACGATTCTTTTTTTTGTATAGATGCGTGCATTGGCATATTTTTCATGTATCTTTCGCGGCAACCATGAGAAAAATGGCACCCTGTTCCAAGGTAATAGGGGAAGTTTAGCTCCGTGAGTTTCGAATATCCACCATTTGTTTGGGACTGAAATGGCGATTTTTCCTTTGTTTTTAAGTGCCTTATAATAAAACGCCAGTCCGTCTTCCTGATTCAGGTGTTCGATGACTTCAAAACTAACAATGCGATCGAAGGTGTCGGGAGGCAGGTTCTTTTCTATATCGAGGACTTGATATTCACAATTTTCAATCTTGTTTTTTTCTTTGAAATGGTTGAATTCAGCCATATGTTCATCATTGATGTCAATGCCTAAGCAGCGTTTCATATAGGGTGATAAACCGATGATAGAGGCGCCGTTACCGCAGCCAATGTCTAAAAGGGAATACTCTTTTCCGGTAAAACCGGGAATTTGGTGGATGAGTCTCAGCCTACGTTGAACAATCCGATCATCAAAATCGGCCGGGCGGCCTAAATAATGTCCGTCGGTTTGGAAAAGGCTGTCGGGTACTCTTTCTTCGTATTTCATAGGTGTTGTTTTATAGAGTTTTAGGCTATTATTAAGGGTGTATGGTGATTGATTATTGTGTTAAGAATTGTGAGGCAAAAATATAAAAAATATATATGGGAAGTGGCATTTTGTTTATCCTTTTGCGGCTTTTGCTCTTTCTGCTTTATCAATATAAGGGTGGGTATAATGGAGTATCTTATCGATTAAACGCTCAGTATCGGATTCAAATATCAGCATGTTTTTATATTCCATATCGATGAATCCTTGTGAAACGGCATGTTCAAGAAAATTTTTCAGGCTGTTGAAAAAACCGTTGATGTTTAAAAAAGCACAAGGTTTTTGGTGGATGTGTAATTGTCCTAAGCATATCATTTCAAAGATTTCATCCAGGGTGCCAAAACCCCCGGGTAGGGCAATAAAAGCATCGGAATTAGCTTGCATCCACGATTTACGTTCCTGCATGCTGTCAACGCAAACAAATTCAGTGAGTTTAGGATGAGCAATTTCTTTATGAATTAAGAAATGTGGCATTACACCTATGACCTTACCACCGGCTTGAAGCATGTAATCGGCTAATATGCCCATCAATCCTATTTTAGCTCCACCATATAAAAGTGTGAAATCATGTTTGATAAATGCTTTCGCTAATGCAATGCTTGCTTCTTCGTATATCGTTTGATTGCCCGAACTTGATCCACAGAACACACTGATTTTTTTCATCTCTTATTATGATTTGTGTTTTTCCCTTGCATAAATAATTCTTCTTTCAATTCATGAATCCTTCTTTTAGCCACATCATAGTAGGAAACTTTGTATCCGTAGGCATCGGTGATAGTAGGGGTGGCATTGATGGAATCGGCACGTGTTTGCATGAACGTTTGATAATATTGTAAAGCCATGGTTTTATTTTCTAAGAACTTGTCATATTGTGTGGCAATTTTAAAAAGTAGTAATTTGTCATTAGGTGTAAGTTCATAGGCTTTTAAATAACTATCCAAGGCTTGTTGACGTTTGTAAATCCCTGTTTGAGCTGCCGCTAAGTCTTGGTACAAACGGGATAAAAATTCAGGTGTGGGATTTGATAACGTTAAAGTTCTTTCTAAATAGTATACAGCTAATTGTCCAAATGATGCTTGATGGCAAGCCAATCCCAAAGTGTAGCATAAAATAAGGTTGTTGGTGTCGTTTTGAAAGGCTTGTTCTAAATACGATTTTGCTTCTTGGTATTGTTGAGTCTCATAATAACAATAGCCCAAATATCTTTTGGTAAAATCGGAAGTGTCGTACAGAGCCAGACATTTTTCAAATGAGCGAATAGCGTCCCGATATGTTTTGTTGAGATAATGTATATAAGCCTGAAACTCCAATGCTTTTGTATGAGTGGAATCCACTTGTAAATAGGAGGAGGTAAGATGTAAGGCTTTTTCATACGCTTTGTTTTGTAAATGTATGCTTGCCAGACGATGTGTACTGTAAAAATCACTCGGATTTAAACCTATGGTTTTATCATAATAATACATAGCTGTATCTATTCTATCGAGTTTATCGTAACATAGTGCAAGCTGCTTACTTACATAAAAGGAAGTGTCGTGTAAGCATGCACGCATATAATGTTCTATTGCCTGATAGTAAGCATTGCTTTTGTAGTATACATCGGCTATTTGTATTTGTAAGTAGGAGTTGAGAGGGTTTTGTTGCAGTGCTTTTTGTAAATAGACTATTGATTGAGGGTAATTGCCAAGCAGTTGATAGCAATTGGCTAATTCAACCATCGTATGAATGTCTGAACTGTCATAGGAATATAATTTTTCATACGAAAGAGCGGCTTCCTTGTATTTTTTTAAGGAAACATAGGCTTTGGCTTTCATTCGTTCTGTTTCTGCTTGGAATTTTGGATAATGTAAATCAATATAGCTAATCAGATTCTCAAATTCATATTGTTGCATATAGAAGGAAATCGAATCTGTGGTTTGGGTATATACCATTGTATGTGATGCCATGCATAAAAACATCAGCAAGATAAATTTTTTTATAGAAATGTGAAAGCATTTCATCGTACAAATATTTAAAATAATAGCGTTGCAGTAATACAATTGTCGATTAACATGAAATCAGTTGATCAAATAATTTTGTTTTTTTAAGGTAAAATTTATGGGAAAGAATCGGATCTTCTTTTTGCATTTCAATGAGCCCGAAATAATATAAAAAACGATCGAATGTGCGTGTGGAATAGCAACTTTCAGCACTGCTGATAAAATTATACCGGTAATCACCCATATTGGAAAGTAAAGTCGGAAATGCTTTGAAGTATTTAGCTGCATAAAAAACGTTGAAACGTTTTTTATCACCGTATTTACTCAAAAGGTATAAGCTGAAACCATAGCCCAGTTGGCCGATGAAATTATCGCCATATCCATCGTAATAAGCCCATTTAAACTTTTCGCCAAAAGTCTTAAAGATTAATTTCAACAATTTCTCTTTATCCTCAAGTAGTTTTTCTCCGGATTTGGTCAGGCTTAGCCTGCCATTACGCTTTTTCGTAAGTAAGGTAAGTTCAGCCAGAATTCTTGTCAAATTAACCACATTTGAGTCGGTTTCTTTGTATAATTTATGTATGCCTGTTTCAATGATTACATCTTTCAGGAAACCGTTATAATACAAATCGGCTACTATGCGTGTAGGCAGATATCCTTTATTGGTTAATTTAAGTTCACCTTCTTTTTTTAATATATCACCAAAAAACAGCATCTGATTCAAAATGGGGATGTTGGTATATGTCTCATCTTTGAGTTTGAGTAGTTTCACAGGGCTTTCTTGGCCGAAAGTATCATATAAGAGTTTATCCATTTCGAAAGGACTTAGTCCTTCAAAATCACTGGTTGGCTTATGATTAATGCGGAGAATGGTTTTTTCAATATTTTCTTTCATGGAATTTAGATTTTAAATTTGAAATATTCGTTACAAAATTACACGAAAATAGTATAATACAAACACATGAATACTTATTTCTTGAAAAGATTTTTATAGCTTTGATATTTAAGAATATACTTTGATTCAATTGCGTTAATAATAGCGGTTGGTATAGGGAATAAGAATAAAATTTATCACTATTATCCGATAAAAGTCAACAGATTCTTCGCTTCGCAAATCCGCCGCATAGCAAGCTTTCTGCTCCTTTTCGTTACATTTAAATTCATTGTCATTCTGAGTGTAACGAAGTGAAGCAATAACGTATCTTTGTCGGACAATAATGAAAAAAATAAAAAAAATCCTTATTTGTAAAAATAAAAATTATATCTTTGCGATACAAATGAAAAATCGCAGATTTTTTTTAGATTTTTAAAAAAAAGTAAATATCAGAGATATAGGCAGATAATCATAAAAAGGGCAAGCAATTGATAGGATGACAACTTATTGAATTCAAATCCACAATTTGAGTGCCATGAGATTATACAAAAAATAACTTAAAAAATTAACATTAATTAAAAGGAGATTAAAAATGATTAAGACGAAAATTTATAATTATTGTAATAAACCAAGTGCAGCGGATATAGAGCATGTAGTGAGCTTTTTATTTGAGCATTTAGAACAATACGGCGACACCAAAGATGATATTGAAAAAGCTGTAAATTATGCACTTAAAGCTTCAAATTCTTTTGGGGGATTTGTATTGGAAGGATTGGAAAATGGAAAAACAGTGAGTGTAGTAGTCGTAAATCAAACGGGAATGAAGGGATACATACCTGAAAATATTTTGGTATATATAGCAACTCATAAAGACAGTAGAGGAAAAGGTATCGGAAAACAAATGATGCTAAAAGCCCTTGAAATTGCAAATGGAAACATAGCTTTACACGTCGAGCCGGATAATCCGGCACGTTTTCTTTATGAAAAAATAGGATTTACAAACAAGTATCTTGAAATGAGATACATAAAATAAAACACATGGCGTATATTACATTAGACATTAAAAAACTACAAGCAAATTTTGATTTTCTCGATAAATTATTTAAGAAAAAAAACATTCACTGGTCAGTAGTTTCCAAATTGCTATGTGGCAATAAAGAATATTTAAAAGCTCTTTTGAAGTTGAATGTTACGCAAATTTGTGATTCGAGGGTATCCAATTTAAGAATGGTCAAAGAGTTAAATCCTAATATTGAAACTATTTATATTAAACCACCGGCCAAGCATTACCTGAAAAGTTTAGTGCAATGTGCTGACATTAGTATGAATACGGAAATTAGAACGATTCAATTGTTGAATGAAGAAGCCCAAAAGCAAGATAAAATTCATAAAGTCATAATAATGATTGAAATGGGAGAACTAAGGGAAGGTATTATGAGGGATGATTTGATTGATTTTTATAGTCAAATATTTAATTTGTCGAATATAGAAGTAGTGGGAGTGGGAACTAACTTAAGTTGTTTATACGGAGTACTACCCAATCATGATAAACTCATTCAGCTAAGTCTATATAGCGAGTTAATAGAAGCAAAATTCAAAAAAAAGATTAAATATGTTTCCGGAGGATCGTCGGTTACCATCCCATTGATTTTTCAAAATTTACTTCCCAAAGGGGTGAATCATTTTCGGGTGGGTGAAACCTTGTTTTTAGGTACCGATGTTTACAATGATACAACATTAAAGAAAATGCAAACCGATGCATTTTTGCTTTATTCTGAAATTATTGAATTAATTGAAAAACCACAAGTGCCTATGGGTGAAATGGGTACTAATTTAGAAGGTAATTCCTTTGAATTTGATGATGCACTTATAGGTAAAACTTCCTATAGAGCTATCATTGATTTAGGCTTATTGGATGTTGAAAATAAACATATTTCGCCAATGGACGATAGCGTTTCGATTGTTGGAGCCAGTTCAGATATGTTTGTGATAGATTTGGGAGATAATGAAAAAAACTATCAAGTAGGAGATTATATCTGTTTTAAGATGGATTATATGGGTGTGTTAAGATTGATGCACTCAAAGTATATCGATAAAAAAATTAAATCCTAAGCTTTACTTAGCTATTATGGCATAAATATGAAGTATATAATACATGTTATGTTGAGATTATTTGCCTATAGCACACGAGGGCAAGCATGAAATTTCAGTGAAAGTAATCATTGGAAGGGATAAAATGCTATTTTTGCAAACAAAAACTATATGAATTCGGAAAATTCCCTACTCTATCATACCTTGTTGTTTTCACAATTACCAAAAATTGGAAGTATTACAGCACGTAAACTTATCAGCGAATGTGGAAATGCCGAAGCTGTTTTAAAAGAAAAAAAACGAAATCTTATACGTATTGAAGGTATAGGCGAAAGTCATATAAAAAATATACAAACAATTGATTCTTCTATTGTTGAAAGAGTAGAAAAGGAGATGGTTTTTATTGAAAAGCATCATATCGATACGTATATTTTAGGCGAAGAAAATTATCCCAAACGCTTAAAATATTGTATTGATGCTCCCATTGTTTTTTTTGGTAAAGGCCACATAGAGTGGAATGTGCCAAGGGTTCTTGCCATAGTGGGAACACGCAAAGCAAGTGCCTATGGATTATCGTTTACAAAACAATTAATAGCTGATTTAGCTCAAATCGATGTTATGATTGTGAGTGGTTTGGCATACGGAATAGATACGGAAGCTCATGAAACGGCATTGCATTATAATTTACAAACGGTGGGTGTTTTAGGACATGGATTGCACATGGTTTATCCTTCCTCAAATCGAAAATTAGCTACACAAATGTTGCGCAAAGGAGGATTGATCAGCGAATATTTTCATGAGACAGGTCCCGATGCGATTCATTTTCCGAGTCGTAACCGTATTATTGCCGGTTTATCCGATGCCGTTGTAGTGATTGAGGCGCGAAAAGAAGGAGGGGCATTAATAACGGCCGATTTAGCCTTTTCCTATGATAGAGATGTTTTTGCTGTGCCGGGTAGAGTAGGCGATCTCTGTTCGGAAGGGTGTAATGATCTGATAAAACAAAATAAAGCGGCTATCCTTACATCGGCTAAAGATGTTATTGATTGGATGCGTTGGGATAATTCCAAAACAAAGGCTCGAAACAGACAGGAAAAAATGTTTTTTGATGTTAATGATGAAGAAAGAGTAGTCCTGGAAGAAGTTCAACAACACGATGAAATCGATATAGATACTCTTTTAAGTAAAATAAATATGCCGGTTTCACGTTTATCAGTCCTGTTGCTTTCTCTCGAGTGTAAATGTTATATCGAATGTTTGCCCGGGAAACGATATAAAATTATGTAATCAGTACGTTACAAATACAATATAATGAAACACAAAATTAAATTTTATTTGATAAAACTCTTGGTAACTTCTTTTGCTGTTCTATTTACGGCATGGTTGTTAAAGAAAGGAATTCATATAGAAGAACCCAGGATTTATACGGCTATCATTGTCGGCATTACCTTGATTTTATTAAATACTTTCTTGAAGCCCATCCTGATAGCCATGACAATACCATTAACACTTTTTTCATTTGGTTTTTTTCTTTTAATAATAAACGCTTTAGTAATTGAACTCATTGATTTTCTCTTAGGTGGTTTTAGAGTAGATAGTTTTATGTGGGCCTTGTTGTTTGGTATGCTTGTATCCATCATTTCCTCTGTCATTGAAGCCATGGGGTCTGTACAGGTTGTTCGCTTTAATAGCCATGGAAAGTCTTCATCCAAAAACGACGACGACGACGATGAGTTTACTCCTTACGAGGAAGTATAAGTACGGTGTTTTAACCACTTCCCTTATCTTAATCATTAATAAGCTCGAATTATTATGGATTTATGTTTTACGTATTTTAGAAAGCTTTCATGCGTTAAGGAAAGTGAAAAATATGTACTTTTCCTCTAAAAATTTTGAAATATATTTTTATTCGTCTGTGTGTAATTAGCCAATTTTATGTACATTTGCACCTAAATACATTATGAGTATGAATATAGTTTTTTTATTGATTGGATTGTTAATAGGTCTTGTTATGACCGGTATCGTATACTACCTTTTGCACAAACAAAACATGGAGTTAAAGAAAGAAGTGGAAGAAGTAATCTCCCTAAGATCAAGTAATCAGTTGCTGCAAAGTAGAATGGATGATATGCAACGAGAAATGTTGGAGTATAAAAATAAAGACGAAGAAAAAAATAAAGAAATTCAAAACAACATTCGTATCATAGCACAATACAAGACTCAACAGGAAGCCCTGACTGAAAAATTAGATAATCAAAAGAACGAAATACTGAATCTTAGAGAGGAACTCAATAAAGAATTTAAATTATTGGCCAATGAAATATTAGAAGAAAAATCGAAAAAGTTTTCTGCTTTGAACGAAGAGAAAATCAGTACGATATTAAATCCTTTGAAAGAGAAGCTTCAAAATTTCGAGAAGAAAGTAGAAGAAACCTATAATAACGAAACCCGCGAAAAAGCAAGTTTGCGCAAGGAGTTGGAGCAAATTATCAACATCAATCGACAGATGAGTGAAGATGCTCAAAAGCTTACATCTGCCCTCAAAGGAGATAGTAAGACACAAGGCGATTGGGGGGAATTTCAGTTAGAATTATTGTTGGAAAAAACAGGACTGCAAAAGGGGACCCATTATATGCCTCAACCTAACTATAAAAGCGAAGAGGGGACTAACCTCCGACCGGATTATATCATTAATTTGCCCGAAGGGAAAAATTTTATTATCGATAGCAAAGTGTCTTTAACAGCCTACGAACGTTATTTTAATGCAGAATCCGAAGCTGAAAAAGCCAGCTATTTGAAAGAGCACTTAAACAGTATACATCAACATATAAATGATTTGGGCTCAAAAAACTATCCCGGATTATATGCTATCAACTCACCGGACTTTGTCTTTATGTTTATTGCCTTAGAACCTGCTTTAACCTTAGCCTTGCAAAATGATATCGGTTTATTTGATAAAGCATTGAATAAAAATATAGTCTTAGTCTCCAATTCTACCCTTTTGGCTAGTATGCGTACCGTATCTTTTATATGGAAGCAAGAAAATCAAAAGAACAATGTCATTGAAATCGCGAAAGAAAGTGGTATGTTGTATGATAAATTTGTTAATTTTACCGAAGATTTAATTAAAGTAGGCGATCGCATTAAAATGGCTCAGGAATCTTATGTGTCGGCTATGAATAAAATGAGTACTTCTACCAAAAAGGGAGATACCATTATCGGACGCATGGAAAGAATCAAAGAATTAGGGGCAAACGCAAGCAAAAAAATTGATTCCAGACTTTTACAAAAAGTAAATACAAATGAAGAATTACTATTGGAATAATTAATTCGGAACATAAATATGCATGATTTTTGATTTAAGTAAATAAGGAAAGAAATATTAGATATTAAATGCATACTTTTGTTTGCGGATTTGCATAAAATGCTTTTACAAAAAAAATCACAATAAAAATTACGATGAAATATATATTAAGTTTCGTATACATAGGCTTAGTTACATGCCTTTATGCTTCACCAGTTGACACCAATGTTGCTCAGACGATTGCTCAACGGTTTATGCAGACAAATTTGACAGCGCCAAGCCTCAAAAATATGCTTTCGATGCATTTGGTACACCAAGAAGTTTCAACCCAAAAAGATGCCGGAAATTTTACGTATTACTATGTCTATAATATGGAACCAAAGGGCTATGTTATCGTTTCGGGAAACGACAACGTACTACCTGTGTTGGGTTATTCCCATGAAAGTAGTTTTAATCCCGAACAAATACCGGTGAATATGAAATCCTTTTTATCGGAAGTGAAAAGAGAAATAGCCTATATAATCGAATATGAAGTGGAAGCTAGTGTAGAAACTCGACAAGCGTGGAATCAATTGTTAGCGCCTACCCAACAGCAACAAAAAGAAACAAAGTCGGGAGTTGCCCCTTTGATAAAAACCAAATGGAGTCAATCGCCTTTTTACAATGATTTATGTCCGTTGGATTCCAATAGTAATCGAAGGGCGGTAACGGGCTGTGTGGCTACAGCTATGGCTCAGGTTATAAATTATTGGAAATATCCGGAAAAAGGTTTTTCTCATCATTCGTATGTCCATGAAGATTTTGGTCCATTGCAGGCTTCATTTGAAAATACAAACTATCGTTATGATTTAATGCCTGTTGAATTAAGGTCTACAACCTCCAGTGATTCGGTCAATGCTGTAGCCACTTTGATGTTTCATTGCGGCGTGGCGGTAGAGATGAATTATGGTATTAATGAAAGTGGAGCCTATTTGGATGAATATACTGTGGGGAAACAATCGGCCGAATATGCATTGCGTACCTATTTTGCATATTCCAACGTAAAAAGTGAACAACGTTTTTTAATGGGTGATCAAGCATGGATTGCTTTGTTGAAATCACAGCTCCAAGCCGGACAACCTGTGCTGTACAGAGGACAAGGTGGCCAGGGAGGGCATGCTTTTGTGTGCGATGGATACGATGCCAACAACTTCTTTCATTTCAACTGGGGATGGGGTGGCTCTTCCGACGGTTATTTTGCCATTACAAGCTTGAATCCGGGTGCTTATTATGATTTTACGTCTTATCAAGGAGCTGTTTATGATATAATTGCTCCTAACCAATCGGGCGATTTTAATTTGGTATTATTTGACCAATTGAATTTGTCGGCATCTTCCGTGCAGTGTGAAACTCCTTTTGTTCTTACAACAAAAGTATTAAATAATGGTTCCTTACCCTTTAAGGGTGAGTTTCGTGCTTCGATAGTGAATACGTCCGGAAATGAAATTATTGAGCTGGGAAGAGTATCCATATTGGACAGCATAGGTTTACTGCCTGATACCGATACAAGTATAAGCTTTTCGTCCCATGGAGTGTCGGGGATAGCCGCCGGCGCTTATAAAATCAAAGTGTTTTATAGGAAAGACATGAATCAGGAATGGCATGTTGTGACCAATGTCGGACATTTTGTCAATGAAAAAGTTATTACTTTTGTAGGAGACATAGTTGTGGTAACAGATAGTGTAAGGGATATTACTGCTCAATCGGTAAGTCTACATGCTCATTATATAGAGGGTTGTGCTCAAATCGTTGCTATGGGTTTTAAATGGAAAAAAGAAAGTGATGATAGTTTCATAACTGCTTATGCAGAGGACAGTGTCTTTGACTTTACATTAACACAATTAGAACCGCAAACATCCTATATCTGCATTCCCTTTGTAAACATATATACCGGTTCAACCTACGGAACGGTCTTTGGAACTGAAATTAGCTTTACAACGGCATCTTTGGCACTTGAACAGAGAGATTTTCCCGAGATAAAAATATATCCCAATCCGGTGAAAGAAAAATTAAACATTGAAAATCTATCTGAAAACGAGCCTGTTCATATGCAATTATTCAACATTACGGGACAACTTATGTATGCATGTCAGCTCTCGGAATCCGGTAGCCAGTCCATAGCAGTCGATACTTTTGCAAAAGGTGTTTACTTTTTACGCTTCTTGAGTCGTTCGGGAGTTATATGTAAGAAAGTGATTATTGAGTAAAACTGTTTAGTGATTTTTCAAGCTTTCATTGGCTTGAATTACCTTATTCTTCAAATTTTCTTTGAAGGTTGTCAGCTTCATATATAATTCATTGTTGCCGGTAGCTATCATTTGTGCTGCCAAGATAGCTGCATTTTTAGCACCGTTAAGAGCTACTGTAGCAACCGGTATGCCAGCCGGCATTTGTAGTATTGACAATATGGAATCCCAGCCATCGATGGAATTTGAAGATTTAATGGGTACTCCGATTACAGGAACAGAAGTATAAGCGGCGACAACACCCGGAAGGTGAGCTGCCCCACCGGCACCCGCAATGATTACTTGTACGCCTTTGTCCTTAGCTGTTTTGGCGAATTCCATCACTAATTCGGGGGTGCGATGGGCAGATAATGCCATGCACTCATAGTCTATGCCAACTTCTTTTAAAAATTCAATAGCTTCTTCCATAATAGGTAAATCGGAAGTACTGCCCATGATAATGCTTACAAATGCTTTCATCTTTATTGTTTTTAGCATGCAAAGATACTATTTTTTAAAATCTATTTAAATATATTTGTTGAAAAATCTTGCACTGTCTACTTTAAATTTTAAGTGTTGGCATTCTATGTTTACTTAAATGCTTACAAACCGCTCCTGATTTTTTTTCGAAATTTTTATTTGAAAAGAGTTAGAAAACGGAATATAAGTCGTATGATTATTTAAAAAGCTGTTATTATTTTATGTACTTTTGCGACCTTATAAATATTTATCATAAGATGCCTTTTCATGTTACACTTATTTAAATTTAAATCGCGTAAAATAAGGGAACAACATTTTTCATACAAAACCATTAAACCCATTCGTCAACGTTTGATATTGGTTCCGGTAACTTGGTTATTAAGCATTCCCTGTGCCATTTACCATCGTTTGAAAATCAATAAGAAAAACATGAAGGGATTAAAACCTCCCTATATACTTCTATCAACCCATATGGGATTCGACGACTTTAAAGTGATGACGATGGCAATCATGCCATATCGGGCTAACTATGTTGTTGCTATTGATGGTTTTGTTGGTGTCAAATGGTTGCTTGAACAAGTGGGAGGTATTTCAAAACGCAAATTCACGAACGACACATTATTGGTCAGACATTTACATCATGTATTACAAGTAAATAAAAACATAGCCGTGATATATCCCGAGGCTCGTTATTCCATATCAGGCACAACCGCCATACTTCCCGAATCTTTGGGTAAATTAGTTAAATTGAATCAATTGCCTGTTGTTGTGCTTAATTGTCACGGTCATCATCTGGCAAATCCATTTTGGAGTAAGTATCATCGTTATGTAAGATATATTAGCGATATGGAACAAATTATTAATCAAACCGAAGTTTCCAATTTAAGCCTTGATGAAATAAATTCCCGTATTGAAAAAGCATTCTACTATGATGAATGGAAGTGGCAAAAAGACAATCATATTGTGATAAATACAAAAAATAGAGCCAGTGGACTGCACAAAGTCTTGTATGTATGTCCGAATTGTCAATCTGAAAGTAAAATGAAATCCGAAAAACACCTTTTATTTTGTCCTGAATGTGGAAAAAAATGGGAAATGACTGAATGGGGAGAGTTGAGAGCCTTGGATGGTGAGACTGCATTCTCCCACATACCCGACTGGTATGAATGGATTAGGCGTATAGTTGCCGAAGAAGTGAAAAGCGGAAATTACTTTTTCGAAGATGAAGTACGAATATACAGCTTGCCCAATCCTTACGGGTATATTTATATCGGTAAAGCGACCCTTCAACATAGCAAAGAGGGTTTTAGGCTTTTCGGAACTTTAACGAATGGTGATGAAATAGATTTTTCCTTAGCCCCCAGCAGTACGTATTCCATACACATCGAATATGAACATCTGAAACGAGGGGATTGTGTGGATTTATCCGATTTAAATAATACCTATTTTGTATATCCTACTAAACAGAATGTGGTAACAAAAATTCATTTTGCCGTAGAAGAAATATATAAACAACTCAAAGAGAAACCTGCTAATTCTTTATAAACTTACTATTTCTAACACGTATATTATCTTCTTTAATACGAAGCATATACATACCACTTTTTAAATCGGAAAGCGCTATGCTTAATGTGTTATTTGAAAAGCGTATTTCCTTTAAGATTTTTCCGTATATATCATAAATCTGCACTATTTTCTCATTCTGATTAGGTGTGTCATAATGTACATTGATATAGGTATTGGAGGGATTGGGGTAAAGGGTAATTCCGTTTTCATTGTTTGGTGTATATATGGAAGTTTGCGACAGCATGTTAAAAGCTGCTTTAAAATCAGGGATTCCGTATCCGAATAAGCTATCCGGTTTATGTGCTAAATGAGCACTTTGACGAATTGCATCCATGATTTCTTTGTTTGTTTTTTCGGGGAAAGCTTGCCATAAACATGCACATAAGCCGGCTATAATCGGTGAAGCCAAAGAGGTGCCATTCCCTTCGACCAATGAATCGATGGGAGCGCAAAAGATGGTTTTCGATCCTATAGAAGTAACATCCGGTTTTATTGTAGGAAATAGTATGCTGCCACGGGAACTAAATTCGGCAATGATACTGTCGGTACCCATTGCCGCTACACATAAGGCATCGGGAGCATCGGAAGGGATGGTGATGTAATGCCAGGGTTTATTTCCTTCGTTGCCAGCTGCAATGCAAGGGATACATGCTTTTCGGGCTAATATTCCTGCAGCTATGGAAGCCACACTGTGTTTGCCATCTAAGTGCATAAAACTATGTTCCTGTTCCGGTTTGTCGAAATACGCATAACCCAGCGAAGCATTGACTACATCAGCACCTATACTATCGGCATATTCGGCTCCTGCTACCCAAAAATATTCTTCCAATAGATCTTCATAGTTGGTCATTTCTGTTCGAATCAGTACATAATCTGCACGTGGAGCTGTGCCTATAAATACATAGGGCTCTTCTATTGCCATGATTGATAAAACAAAGGTTCCATGACCTCCCGTTTGATAGGGATCGTAAGTGGGTTGTTGTGCTGCATCATACATTCCTTTCAAGCGATTGTTTGCTCGAAAAGATTGAAAGCAAGATAGTTTATCCAAATCACGGTAGCCATTATCCAATACAACCACTAACATACCTTCGCCTTTAAAGCCATAATTATGTAGGATGTGTCCGTTATGAACGCTCATTTGACGGGTTGCCACGCCATAAGAGTCTAAAGAAACGGTATCTTGATAGGGCTCTCTTTGTTGAGAATCAAATACAGTTGGCTGATCTTCACTTTCTGTAAAAAAACGACTAACATCAAGTTCGTGAATTTTTCTCACCTGATCAACAAATGGGAAAAGCGTAATAATAGCCAATACATTTTCATCGTCGCATTGGATGACGATATAATTCATCCATTTCGATTTCGTTAGAAGTTTTACGGCTTGAAATTTGGTAATAGCTGAAATATAGGTGGGATTAATGGGTAAATCTTCTTCGCAAATCGGAATATGATAACGTTGTCTTTTAGCAATTGCACGAGATGAAAGAAAATATTCCGGTTTATCAACCGAATAGAAATTGAAATTCTTATCCGTAAAACAAACCACATAAGCATCGGGTGCTTGTGCAAACAAAACATTAAAGTATAAACAACATATACTAACTAAACAAATGATTTTTATAATAGGAGAGTTTCGCATGGGATACAGATTAGTGAAAAAAAGCTATGTTTCCTAAAAAACATAGCTTTTTAAATGATTTTCTATTTATTTGACGGAAGCCGTAGCCACAATCATATCGATAATTTTACTGGAATAACCCCATTCATTATCATACCAAGACACTAATTTTACAAAATGTTCATTCAACATAATGCTTGCGTTCACATCGAAAATGGAGGTATGGGAATCGCCGATAAAATCGGTAGAAACCAAGGGTTCATCGAAAAAGGTTAAAATACCTTTCATTTCGTTGAGTGATGCTTTCTTAATGGCAGCGGTTATTTCTTCGAGATTAGTAGCTTTTTCCAAACGACAGGTTAAATCGACCACCGACACATTGACGGTAGGAACGCGGAATGACATTCCGGTTAAACGTCCTTTTAATTCGGGAATAACTTTAGTAACAGCTTTTGCAGCTCCTGTTGATGAAGGAATGATGTTTCCGATAGAAGCCCGACCACCTCGCCAATCTTTAGCGGATGGTCCGTCGACGGTTTTTTGAGTAGCTGTCGTTGCATGTACCGTAGTCATTAAGCCTTCCATTAATCCAAAATTATCATGTACTACTTTTACCAAAGGGGCTAAACAATTGGTTGTACACGAAGCATTTGAAAAGATTTGTTCCCCTTTATAGGCTTTATGGTTCACACCCATTACGTACATGGGGGTGTCATCTTTTGAGGGGGCTGACATGATTACGCGTTTAGCTCCCGCTTTCAGGTGTGCTTCGGCTTTTTCCTTGGTTAAAAATAAGCCTGTTGATTCAACCACATACTCAGCACCTACCTCATTCCATTTCAGATTAGCAGGGTCTTTTTCGGAAGTAACTCTAATCGGATGACCATTGACGATGATTTGATTCTCATTGCTTTCAACGGTTCCGTTAAATCTTCCATGGACAGAATCGTACTTTAGCATATAAGCCATATAATCGGGAGATAATAAATCGTTTATTCCTACAATTTCGATGTCATCTCTTTGTATGGCAACTCTGAAAACTAAACGTCCGATTCTTCCAAAACCGTTAATTCCAACTTTTATCTTGTTCATTACTAATGATTTTATATATTATATTATTTATTGTTCATGATTTTTTCCGCAATGCAAATTTACCATAAATAAAGATGTGAGTCAGCTTTTTTCAAAAATTCTTTTTAACCTTTATTTGTTACTAAAGACCAAAGAAATTAAGTTTTTTCAGTCGATAAATCAAGAAGTTTAACAGATGATTGATAAAACAAGCAATGCAAAAAAGAGGATGTTTTTTGAACATCCTCGAATCAATAGTATTATAAAACAAATGAAAACCAACAATCCATTCATGCTATATTATGCAAACAATCGATCGATGGTCTCTTTGTAACGTTCTTGTACTAATTTACGTTTTACTTTCAAGGTTGGAGTGAGTATTTCCGTTAATTGTGACCATTCGTCGGGAATGATTTCGAATTTTTTTATTCTTTCGGTTTCTCCAAAGAAAGTATTATATTTTTCAATTTCTTTTGCAAAACGTTGCTTAATCGTCGGATGTTTTACGATTTCTTCCGGATTGGTATACTTTACATCATGGCGTTGACACCATTCCTTTAAGAAATTAAAATCAGGAGAAATCAATGCAGCGGCAAATTTTTGATTTTCACCTACTACAACAATATTTTCGATAAAAGGCGATTCCGCAAACTTCTCTTCGATCACTTGTGGGTTTATGTATTTTCCGAAGGATGTTTTGAAAATATTTTTCAATCTTCCTACCAAAACCAATTGTCCTTTATCCGTAAACTTACCCAAATCGCCAGTATGAAACCAGCCGTCTTTATCAATTACTTCTTTGGTTAAGGCTTCATCTTTATAGTAGCCTAACATCACATTGTGACCTCGACAAATCACTTCGCCGCTTTGTGCTATATCCACTTCCACTCCTTTCAAAGGAAATCCAACGGTACCTACTTCACGACCATTTTTGGCACGGCAACTTACGGCTACAACGGGCGACGTCTCGGTTAATCCGTATCCTTCGAATACAGGCATGCCTATAGCAGAGAAGAAGGAAGCTAAACGAGCTTGTATGCTGGCCGCTCCTGAGACTACAATGTCGAAATTTCCTCCGATGTTTTTACGGATTTTGCTGTATACTAACTTATCGGCTATTTTATGTTTTTGATTATACCACCAACTGCGGTTATGGTCTTGTATTTTATATTGACGTGCTAGATGTAAAGCCCAATAAAAAATGCGTTTTTTAAGTCCTTTTTGATTGGCCCCCGAACTATAAATTTTATCATAAATTTTCTCCAACATACGCGGAACCGTTGACATCATAGTAGGATGCACCTCTTTGATGTTTTCGGCTATGGTTCCCAAATTTTCTGCATAATATACAGACATACCTAAATATTGATATAAAAACACCAACATTCTTTCATAGGCATGGCATAAAGGCAAAAAACTTAAGGCTATTTTCGACCACTTTTGAGGGGTGTCTTGCAAACTTAATACCTGCTGTACGATGTTATTATGCGAAAGCATAACTCCTTTGGGAGTGCCTGTTGTGCCCGATGTATAGATTATGGTTGAGCAATCATGTGGTTGTACTTTTTCTTTCCGAAAAGTAAGTTCATCAGGATTAGGGTTTTCTTTACCTAATTCTAGCAATTGATCAAAATAAGGAAACCGCTCTCTATTGATAAATGTATATACTTTGGAAAGAGTAGGGGTTACCGAAAGTATATGGTCAATTTTATTCATTACTTCATGGCCTTCTATAACAGCCAATTTAGCTTCTGAATGAGATAAAATATATTGATAATCCGATTCGCTGATGGTAGGATATACGGGAACACTGATAGCTCCGATTTGCATGATGGCCATGTCGAGCATATTCCATTCCGGACGATTGGTGCTGATTATAGCTACTTTATCACCGGCTTCTATTCCTAACTTTATCAAGGCATAACTTAGATTGTTTGTGATTTCAACGTATTCTTGTATACTATACTTACGCCATTGATGGTTTTGCTTACCTGCGAGTGCTACTTTTTGGTCAGGATACTTTTCTTGGTAATAATCAAGGATGTCGAATATTCTTCTTACTTTCATATATATATTATTTATATTATGTTAAATTAAAAAAATCTCCAATTATTGTAAATGTTTTATTAAAGGAGTCGTTGATTTTGTCTTTCAAAGATTGATTCAGTAAAGGAAAGGGTTGTTCGTGGGAATAGGCATAATCGTAGTCCATTTCAATCACATGTTGGATGGCATAATCTTTTCCTACAGCGGCTACAATGCCCGAATAAGAAATAACCTTATCCTTTTGTAATGAAATGATTTTCACCTTATCACCCATTGTTTTAAAAAATGCATAACGAAAATCTTTGTTTACTTCTTGCATCAGCATGCTTGAAAAGAAAGTGTTTATTTCGTCTTTTGCACATAAAAAGATTTGTTCTAAACGGCATCGGTCGGTATAAAACGCATGCAATGCTTTAAAACATACTTTATCCATAATATTTTTTGAGAGTCCGTTCATTTTTTCAAACAAGGCGCCTCCACAAAACAGCAAAGCTCTGGTATCGGAGAATAATTTATTGGGATTGGCCATTAACAAAATTTGCGTTAACATAGCTCCAATGGAGTAGGCGAAAATATCCACCTGACAATTGTGGTTAAAGAATGGATGCCTGCCCGATTTCATATCCTTAACCAAAGTAGTAACATCTTCAAGAGATTGTTTCCCGGATGTATAAAAACGTATCGGATTTTCAGATAAGCGTTCACTCAATACGTAATTTACTACACTTACCGTATCATTTACGGTATCATTAGCTTGCTTTTTATTGATTCTCAAGGGTAAGTTTTTAAAAATATTTCTTATATTTAACCATCCCGATTGAGATCGATTCATGTGAAAAGCTAAAGGAAATAAGACTATCGGGCGTTGGGTGTAATGACATAAAAATTCAGCCCAGCATAGGTATTTATCCCAACTGCGTTCGTTCAATCCGTGCAATAACAAAATTGCTTTGTCGAATTTCCGCTTAGATAAAGGTTTAAATATCGGATAATAAAATTTTCTATTTTCGTCTATGTTTGCATCTTCACGCGTAAAAGAATTATCGAAACAAGTATATCCATCATAATTGAAATTCGATAAAAAAGGCATAAAACGTATTTCCATGGAGCTATGATCATATACAATATCTTGACCAATGGTAAAGTTGTTTTTTAACTCTAATTGTCGCTGATATAAATCGAACATTTCTTAAAAATTTTGAGCAAAAATATCGGCTTTTCCAATACTAATTATTAAAAAGTGGTTGCATACTGTTTTTTTTTGTCTAAGTGTATTATATGGGGTAAAAAATGTATATGCGGGGTAAAAGTATAACTTAAGGGCGTTTATCCCGTGGCCAAACCAAACGTCAAAATTAGCAACATGAGTAGGATATGTATGATGGAAAAAGTGTCAAAAATTCATAATGTATATAGGTATTGTAATACTTAATATGCAATATATTAAATACATAATCCAATTTGTTTTATTTTAAATTAATATAAATTATATCGTAAAAATAATGTACCTTTGCATTAAATTAAAATTAGGATGAAGAAAAAGATACCATCGTACTTAACAGAGAAAGGAAATATTATTCGTTTGTTGTTTTTTGTAACTTTTTTTGTATTTGTATTTATCATTATATTTAAACCCTTTAATTCTAATAATTGGAAAGAAATGAGTGTCGATACATTTGTTTTTTATTCCATTTTGATTGTAGTTATTGGATTGGGAGTTTTAGCTATAAGTCGGATTATCATGTATCTAACTCGCAATCGTATAGAGTTGTATTATTGGACATATATTGCGTGGATGCTTGCCGAAATTATTTTTATTTCCTTTGCCTGTACTTTATTCGTTTGGTTGATAGATGGTCGCAAAAGCGATTATTTTCAGATATTTTCACATACTATATTCTATTCTACGGCCATATTATTTCTTCCTTATTCTATTCTATGGCTATACTTCGATTTGAAAGAAAAGAACGTAGCCCTAGAAAAAATTAAAAAATCTCTTCACTTAAAATCAGTGGTGAAAGTAAATGGAGAAGAACCAAATTTGATTAATTTTCCTGACGATAAGGGGAATTTAAAGCTCTCGGTTAATGCCGATCATTTGTTTTATATAGAAGCTGCCGACAATTACATTAAAATATGCTATATAAACAAGGAAAAGGTTTCCCATTTTATTCTTAGAAACTCTTTGAAAAACATTGAAAATTTATTAACAAATAGCAATTTAGTGAGATGTCATCGTTCATACATGGTTAATTTAGCGAAAGTAAATGTGTTAAGAAGAGAAAAAGACGGTCTATACATCGAATTAGATGCTAAATCTCTGCCCGATATTCCTGTTTCAAAGACTTATTCTAATCAGGTAATACAACTTTTTTCCGATGCTTCTATGTAAAAGAAGAAAAGTTATATACTAATTATGAATTCAGCGATAAACATATCTTCATGAATAGGCAGCGTACTTTGTATAAATTTCTCGTAATTCAAACGAAATTCTGCTTTAAAGTAGCGATGATCTAATCCGAAATTCACTCCTGCTGTTAATCGAGCAAATGAAATATTATCTATAAAATATTTACTTCCAAGCATATCCCAACGAATGGTGGGAGCTATGTAATGTAAATGTTTTATGTTTTTCAGTGGAAATCTATAATAGGTTTGAAACATAATGCTGCTGTTTATATCTGAAGAGTGTAATAGTTTATCTTTAATATTTCGATGAAAATAGGCTATTTCGGCAAAGAATGATTTATTTTGATAAGCGGCTTCCATTCCTAACATATTCAATTTATTAGAATCAATATTATGGCCACCGTAATATTGAGCGGTAAAGCTAAAGCCTTCATAAGGATATATACGTATCCGTCCGTTATAATTTGGTGAGGTGAAATACTGATTTTTAACCCCCATTCCGTTAAATACACCTAATCCCAGGTTAAAGGGAAGTAGAGAGTTGTCGAAAGCATAATCGGCAATAACACCTACATCGGCTATTCCGGCCGTCATTTCACTAACCACTAATGAGGGACGTATGAAAAATATTTTCATAGGATTACGTAAATATTCCGAAGAAAAAAAAGGTTTTTGATATCCCATCCATAATTTCAAGCTGTGCTGTTCGTCTTTATAAGGGGTGAATACCGTAAAAGCATTCAGTACTCGAAAAGCCCCTTCGCTGGATAAATCCACTTCCATCTGATAATGTATATATGGATTTATGTCGCTTTTTACCCCTAAACGAGCATTCCTGACAAGAAATCGTTGGGTGCCTTTTTGGGTATTCCATTCGTAATCCGTTTTAATAATGCTGAATATGCGCGGTATATACGAAAATCTTTGGGTTGTTTCGAGTTTTTGAAGTGAATCGGATTGATTCTTATGTGTCGAATTTACAGAGATCGTATCTACTTGCGAAAAAAGCGGACTAATCATAAAAAGACTTACTAAAAGTAAAATAGAATTCTTTTTCATCTTTATAAGAAAAATAATGTTTGAGTTGCAAAAGTATAAAAAAATATCAGCTGTACGACCAAAAGCATTAAAAAGGGTGAGGACTCGGTGGAAGTAAATGAAATAGGATTCTTTATCAATCCATAGTTAAGAAAAAAACAGGTAATTTATCGTTTAGATGCCTTATTATACTCTTAGGGTCAATACCAGCGCCTTAGACACAATTCCATTATAATATAAAATACCATTTATGTTTTGTGTGTTTTTAGGGAAGATAGGTTTCTATGAGTGTACAGTTCCCATGAGGAATAAAAACGGCATCTTCAATCATTGCGGGTAGTAGTATGCATTCTCCCTTTGAAATGCTTTCTTTGTTTTTGTTATAGTGTATATGAGCGTGTCCTTCTATACAGATATAGATGACAAAACTATCTACATCGGTGTAGATTTTTTCTACTTGTTTATCGAAGCTAAGTATGTTTGTAACGAAATACGGTGATTGGAGCAAGTTTGTTGTATTGTTTTTGTGAAGAGTTTTACGTATAGGATCGTTGTTCGTGTTTTCATAATCAATAGCTTGATACGCTTCTTTGATGTGTAAAGGTCTTAATTTGCCATTTTTATCTTTGCGGTTATAATCGTAAAGGCGGTAGGTGATGTCGGATGCTTGTTGGATTTCGGCTAATAACACTCCTTTTCCGATGGCGTGAACTTTGCCGGCAGGAATGTAAAAAACATCACCGGCTTGAGTGTTTACATAGTGCAGAATATCCTCCAGGGTGTTGTTTGTGATGTGTTTTTCTAATTTTTCTTGAGTCATAGGGGTATTAAAACCGATGTTGATTTTGGCATCTTTATCCGCATTGATTACATACCACATTTCAGTTTTTCCATTTTCTCCGTATAGTTTTTCCGACATCTCATCGTTGGGATGGACTTGCACGGAAAGGTCGTCGTTGGCATCGATAAACTTAATCAAAAGAGGAAAGGTTTCACCGTAGAGGTCGAATACTTTTTCGCCAACTAAATCACCCATATACACCGAAAGTATTTCATCTAATGCATTGCCTTTCAAAAATCCGTTGGTGATAATACTAGCATTGTCGTTCATAGTCGACACTTCCCAGCTTTCGCCGCAATTGGGTAGGGGAGTAAAGTCTTTTCCTAAAACCGAATGTATCTTATGACCACCCCATATCTTCTCTTTATATATAGGTTGAAACTTTAAAGGATATAACATGATTTTATTTTTATTATTATTAACACTTATTCATCACTAATGTTTAATAAAAAAACAGTCTCTGTGGGTAGAGACTGTTTGTATTACATTGTAAAGAATATTAAATTTCCCAGGTGTCGCCGCTATTGAGTAAATCGTCAACACATTTAATGGGAGAGGATTTCTGTGCGGCTTTAATTTGTTCTTCCAAAAGTTCATCATAGGTAGGTGTAGGCACGGAACGAATCACTCCGAAAGCCATGGGATAGTGAGGTAGTTTCATATCGACCAACATATTGTGAATGCCGGAGTCTTCTTGTGTCATATCGTGAACAAGCAAATCTTTTTCGGTAATGTTGTTTTCGCCTATGGTAACAACTTCCAATCCTTTTGCACCTAAACGTATACCTTTATTCCGGTCTTTACCGAAAATCATGGGTTCGCCGTGTTTAAGGATAAGTTGTTTATCGGCGGCGGTAGTTCTGTCGGCAATTTCTTTGTGAGCACCGTCGTTGAAAATCACACAATTTTGCAGGATTTCGATTACGGATGTGCCGTCGTGTTTAGCTGCTTCGAACATCACATCGACCATTAGTTTGGGATTGTTATCCAATGCTCTGGCAAAGAATGAACCTTGTGCTGCCAATACCAACTTACCGACGGCAAAAGGTTTTTCGATGGTGCCGTAGGGTGATGTTTTGGTTATTTGTCCGAAAGGAGTGGTAGGAGAGTATTGTCCTTTGGTTAAACCGTAGATTTGATTGTTGAACAACAAGATGTTCAAGTCGACATTTCTACGGATGGTATGAATAAAATGATTACCGCCGATGGCCATTAAGTCGCCGTCGCCGGCAGTAACCCAAACACTTAAATGTCGGTTCGATACCCTAACGCCGGTAGCGATGGGAGTGGCACGTCCGTGGATGCCGTGAAAACCGAAAGTGTTTACGTAATAAGGAAAACGTGAAGCGCATCCGATACCGGAAATAACACAAAAATTCTCTCTTTTATATCCTATTTTAGGGAAAACATTTTCCAGGGAAGCCAAAATGGCATGTGAACCGCAACCCGGACACCATTTAACCATTTGATCGCTGGCGAAATCTTCTTTTGTTAAGGGAACTTCTGAACGTTCTATTATATCGTAACTCATAATTTATTCCTCCTTTAAATATTGATTAATAGCATTGGTTAATTCTATCGTAGTAAAAGGTGTTCCTTTTATTTTGTTGTATTTACGATAGGTAAATTGCGGATGAACCATGCGTAGGTAATTAGCAAATTGTCCATCGCTTAATTCGCAAACCAGTATTTTTTTGAATTTCGCAAAAATTTCAGCGGTATTTTTAGGTAATGGCATAATATATTTAAAATGTGCTAAGCTTACTTTTTTGCCTTGTTTTTGTATTTCTTTAACGGCTATATAGGTTTGTCCTTTGGTTCCACCCCAGCTAACGACCAGTAAATCGCCACTTTCTTCGCCGATAACATTTTGTTCAGGTATATAGTCGGCTACTCTTTGTACTTTTTCATTTCTAAAATACACCATTTTTTCATGGTTATTTGGATCGGTTGAAACGGCGCCTAAAATATCGCTTTTTTCCAAACCACCTACACGGTGTTCCAATCCTTGGGTGCCGGGTAGTGCCCATTTACGTGCCAATGTTTTATCATCACGACGATAGGGTTTATAATTGAGATCGTTTTTCTCCGCAATAGGAGGTGTAATGGAAGGCATGTCGGCAACTTTGGGAATTCTAAATAGTTCGGAGCCTTGTCCTATGTAACCGTCGGTCATAAGAATGGTAGGGGTCATATGTTCCATCGATAATTTCGCAGCCATATAAGCTGTTTCGAAACAGTCGTTAGGGGATGTGGCTGCCAGTACGATGCATGGGCATGATCCGTTACGACCGTATAATACTTGCAATAAGTCCGCTTGTTCTGATTTAGTGGGTAAACCCGTTGAAGGGCCCCCTCTTTGTACATCGACGATGACTAAGGGTAGTTCAGTCATAACAGCTAATCCAATGGCTTCGGATTTTAACGATAAGCCCGGCCCTGAAGTAGAGGTTACGGCCAAGGACCCGGCATAGGAAGCACCGATAGATGAACAGATTCCGGCTATTTCATCTTCGCATTGCATAACACGTGCATTTAGTGATTTATGTTTTGCGAGTTCAATAAGTATGTCTGTGGCTGGTGTAATGGGATAAGAACCTAAAAATAAAGGTCGTCCCGAGCGTTCAGCGGCGGCTAATAAACCCCAGGCGGTGGCAATATTACCGGATATATTACGGTATTTGCCTTTTTCTAAAGTAGCTGTTGGAATGTGGTAGCGCGATTCAATGGCTTCAATGCTTTCGGCATAAATATAGCCGGCTTTTAGAACGGCTATGTTTGTCTCGCTGATCTTTGGTTTTTTCTTGAATTTAGCTGCAATTTGATTACTCAATATTTGTAAATCCCTATCAAACATAAAAGCAACCATACCTAAAGCATACATATTTTTAGTCCTGTCGGCTTCTTTGAGTTCCAAGCCTTGTTCAAGCGCTACTTGTTTTGCTGCACTAGATATTGGAGCTTTTATAAGGTTATAACTTGATAAACTTCCGTCTTCTAACGGATTAGATTCATAACCTGCTTTTGTAATGGCTCTTTCAACAAAGGTATCAGCATCAACGATAATGGTTCCACCCATATTAACCCATTGTAAATTGGCTCTTAAGGATGCCGGATTCATGGCTACCAATACATCACATTTATCCCCTATAGTATGAATTTCACTTCCGATATGTACTTGATAACCTGAAACTCCTGCTACGGTGTTGTGAGGAGCCCTGATTTCTGCAGGATAATCGGGAAATGTCGATAAATCGTTTCCCGACATTGCCGAAGTATCGGAAAATAAGGTGCCGGATAGTTGCATGCCATCACCGCAATCGCCTGCAAACTTAACCACAACACTTTCTTTTTCAATTACTTCAATTTTTCCTTTTGTCATAACTATCAATATATTTATTAACGAATATTTTAATTTATTTTTTTATGCAAAGTTAAAGCTTTTATCATCATCAAAAGGGCATACAACAAAATATTTTATTGTGTATGAATTGTTTTTTCTAATGTTATATTTTTTTGGAAATGCTAAAGCTAAATGTTCGATTGATTTTTTTTCGTAATGAAAATAATAGCAGATAATAGGTAACAACTACGCCTAATCCTATGGCTATGGTTATTAATTCCTGTTTTATCCATCGACTGGCTGCAAGAATTGATCCTATTAATAAAATAACCGGTAACACATAGGCAAACAAAACGGCTTTTAACCCCATGGATGTTGCCATGTGAACGGTTACGCATTCACCTATTTGAAACAGAGATGGATTGTCACATCGAATATCAATGATTCTTTCTTTCGAAGAGAATACCATACAAGCTTTTTTGCTATTACAATTCTGACATGCTTCATTGAGCAAGATTTTTACGTGTACATACGTATCGTCTACGCCAACAATTTCACCTTCATGTGTTTCTTGTGAAGCAATCATATCCTGATTATTTCTTTAATACGTCTTTGATGGCTTGTCTCATTTGTTCTTCGCTCATCATTCCCATCGTAGCTTGAGCTTGTCCATCGACCGGACAAAATAAAAAGAATGGGATAGAATTGATTTCAAATGCTTGTGCGATATCTTTATTCTCGTCGATATTGATCTTATATATAATGATTTTTCCGTCATATTCTTTCGCTAATTTCTCTAATAGAGGGTCCATCATTTTGCAGGGGCGACACCAATCGGCATAAAAATCAACAATGCAAGGAAGGGTTCCTTTGTATTTCCATGTTGTCGTGCTTTTAAAATCATGCACTTTTTCTATAAATTCATTCGAATTTATTTTTATGGGTATGCCGCCATTTGTATTGTTTGCGTCTGTCGATTCCGGCACTTCAGCTTCGATAAGCGCTTTTTCGTTGTTTTGGACGTTTTTTGTTCCCGAATTGCACGAAATCAACAAAAGAGAAATGCTTAATATACTATAAAATAATCTTTTCATTAAATAATGTTTTTTATTTTTTTATTTGGCAAAAGTATATAATATATATGTATAAAACTACGCAATAGTATATTATTTTGTGAAAAAATACAATTTATCGGATGAAGAAGAAGCATGATATTATTTTTTAGGTGAGGAAAATCATAAGAAAAAGTGTTATAAGGCTAATACTTTCCCGTCGTTTTTCTTTATTCTTTTTTCTTCCCGTTTCTTGTATCTTTCTTTTGCTTTTTGTATGCTTTCTTTGTCAAATTTTATTTTTCCGAATTTCGGGATTAAAGCAGCGATTTGATAGGCTCTTTGATTGATGTAAGATGTAGGTTTAGCCGGATTACGTTTTCGGGGGTTGGGATAACAAGCCGTAATCAACGAAGCTTGACGTTTTGTAAGTTTTGTGGCCGGAATATGGAAATAGTGTTGTGCCGCTGCTTCGCTGCCGTAAATACCCGGCCCCATTTCAATAACATTCAAATACACTTCCATGATGCGATCTTTTGGCCAAAAGGTCTCTATTAAGAACGTAAAATATACTTCCAAGCCTTTGCGTATCCAAGAACGTCCCGGCCATAAAAATACATTTTTAGCTGTTTGTTGTGAAATGGTACTTGCCCCGCGTTTGCGTTTCCCTTTTTTGTTTAAGTCGACGGCTTTTTGGATAGCTCCGAAGTCAAATCCTTTGTGTCCTAAAAAATTGTTGTCTTCCGAAGCAATAGCTGCCGAAATCATATAGTAAGATATGTCTTCGATAGGAACCCAATCTTTCCGTATGCTTTCGCCGTCTTTTATAGCACGTATCAACATCAAGGGAGTGACGGGTGGATTGATCCAACGATAACATAAGGTCATGAAAACACTCAATCCAAAAAAGAATAAAATAATATAGCCAACAATCTTTAAAAAAGACCGTTTTTTATGCGATGCTTTTGCCTTCTTTTGTTTCTTTTTCATCCACTTATTTTATTGAAATTAAAAATGCAAAAGTAAATAAATTATGAATAATCGACGATTCTTCCGTAAAGAATATCAGAAAAATTAAGTGTGATTTTTTGAAAAAAATAATGTACTTTTGCAAATCATTATAAACAATAAAAATGCAAAAACAGGTACCGTTTTCAATTCAAGAGGAATTTATTGAATTTGAAAAACAATACTTCGCTTTTTTTCAAAACAAACACAAATGTGTGGGTGAGATTTTGCATCATCTGGTCACTTCTCATGGTAAATGTTTGCGTCCGACGATGTTGTTATTATCGGCAGCTATGAATGGGAAAATAAATCGTAAAACCTATTTAATTGCAACTATCATTGAATTACTGCACCTTTCTTCTTTGGTACACGACGATGTGATTGATAATGCTTGTTTACGTAGAAATAAGCCTACGTTAAACGCCATTTGGAATAATAAAATATCAGTGCTTACAGGTGATTATCTGATTTCGAAATGTCTACAGGTTCTCTGTGAGATTAACGATGCATTTTTGTTTACTTATTTCGGGGATTTAGTAGAACAAATGTCAGAGGGAGAATTGATTCAACTTTCGAAAATCAATGATTATTCTTTGACGGAAGATGAATACTATCGTATCATCGAAGCTAAAACTGCCAATTTGTTTGCCGCCTGTTTGTATTTAGGAGCCTATTCGACTTCACCCTCGGCAGATGATTTGCATAGATTCTGCCTGATAGGTAAAGAAATTGGATTGGCTTTTCAGATAAAGGATGATTTAAAGGATTATAAAGTTAATTTAAAAGAAAAGGATTTTGCCAAAGATATCAAAGAGCATATAATCACCTTACCTTTAATTCATGCTTTAAACAACATGCCTACTTCCGAAAAACAAGTCCTTATCGACTTATATCGCATAGAGGAAAAAAGTGAACAGCAAGTGTTGCAAATCATGCATATCGTAGAATGCTATCAGGGAATTATCTATGCCGAGTCGGTCATAGAGCAGAAGGTGAAACATGCATTAGCTTTGCTGGAGCTTAGTAAAGCTTCTTCCTATAAAAAATCTTTGATTGAGATCATCTCACAACTAAGCTTGACAAGGGTACATTAAAATGAGAAAATTTATATTCAAACGATTGATATATGGTATTTTGGTGATGTGGGGTGTGTTTAGCATCGTGTTTATCTTATTTGCCGTATTACCTGTAAATTCAGCCATCATGACGATGGGACAACGTTCGGATGTAAGTTCGGAAGAAGCTGTTAAGAAAGATTTAGGGTTAGATTTACCCTTGGGAATACGCTACGTTAACTTTTGCAACGACTTCTTGCCCATATCCTTCCATAATGCATCCAATCCGGAAAGTGTGTTTTATTTACATCCTGACAAATACCAAGCAAAACCCTTGTTTTATTTTGGGAAAGAACAGGTTTGTGTAGTCAAAACTCCCTATTTAGGTCGTTCGTATCAAAGTAAACGTCCGGTATTGGAAATGTTAAACGAAGCATTTCCGAAAACAGCCTTATTGGCTTTACTGTCGATAGTCTTTGCTATCATGGTAGGGATGGTCATAGGGATTTTATGTGCCGTATTTAAAGACAGTTGGTTTGATCGTTTAGCGATTATATTTTCAGTAACGGGGATGGCCCTGCCTTCTTTTTTTGCGGCCATCTTATTTGCTTGGATATTTGCATTTTTATTAGCCGATTATACCGGATTGAATATGTTTGGTAGTTTGTATACCGTGAGCGATTTCGGAGATGGAGAATACCTGGATCTTAAAAATTTAATTTTACCGGCTTTTACCTTAGGCATACGACCTTTGGCAACGGTAGTGCAATTAATGCGTAATTCTGTGCTGGAAGTCATGTCGCAAAATTATGTGCAAACGGCTTTCGCCAAGGGTTTAAGTTTTTTTAATGTAGTGAGAAAACACGTTGTTAAAAATGCATTAAATCCGGTTGTAACAGCTATCTCCGGTTGGCTGGCAGGTATGATGGCCGGTGCTGTGTATGTGGAATATATTTTCGATTATAAGGGAGTAGGAGTGATGATAGTGAACGGATTGGAAAAATATGATTTTCCCGTCGTGATGGGAAGTCTGCTTTATATTTCGATTATTCTTATATTCATTAATATTATCGTTGATATTATCTATGGTTTCTTAGACCCAAGGGCAAAAATACAGTAAAAGTTGAATGTTTATCGCTTCGCAAAACAACGCACTGAAAAAGTGAAGAGTGAAAAGTGAAGAAAGTCGCGAGACAATGTGCTGAAAAATAGACGACTGGCAACTGATAGCTGACAGCGATATAAATTCTTTTATAAATTTAATAAAGTGGATAATGATTAAACGTTATTTTTAGTATTTTTGTACACGAAAAAATCGGGGTGTGGCGCAGTTGGCTAGCGCACTTGCATGGGGTGCAAGGGGTCGAAAGTTCGAGTCTTTTCACCCCGACTTTAAAAGGGCTTACAAAAAGCCCTTTTTTTTATAATTTCCATATATAATTTATTTTTTTATGCTAAAATTTTCACCCATATGTTTATGTTGTTCTATCTAAAAATATTGGCTGAAAATGACAAAGAATTCGCATTTGTCCGGGTGTACACCCAAATAAAAACGACATAATATACGTTTCAATGCAAACTAAATGGTAAAAAAAAAGGCTTTGAAAGCCCTTATCTTTATTCTTTTGTTTCTGGTTCTTTTTGTTCAGCAGTTTCTTTTGTTGATTCTTCAGAAACCTCTACACTTCGAGAGGATAGTACTGAAACCAACACTTTGGATGGAATTTCAACGATATCAATATTAGCCACTTTTACATCTTCCACTTTAATGCTGTCTAAAATGTTTAATTTGCTGATGTTTAATTTAATGTTCTCAGGAATGTGTTCCAATAGACCCTTTACTTTGATTTTTCTTGCTTTCTTGGATAATTTTCCTCCTTGAAGTACACCGGGAGAGCTTCCTTCTACTAAAATAGGTATTTCAATGGTAATGGGTTTATTATCTAATATTTCTAGAAAATCAACATGTAATAATTTATCGCTCACCGGATGGAATTGAAGTTCTTGGATTATGACTTTATGAGTTTCTTCGCCTACTGTCAATTCAACATATTTAACTTCCGGGGTATAGATTAAAGGATTGATGGCTTTTTCATCAATCAACAGGTGTTTTTGTTGTTTGTTACCGTAAAGAACAGCCGGAATTAACCCTTTTGCTCTTTGTGACTTTGCATCTTTTTTCCCTACGTTCTCTCTTAAAGAACCGCTAATAGATACTGATTTCATTCTGATAAGTATTTAATTAAATAAAAATTGTAATTTATTTTTTAAGAATGCAAAGATACTATTTTTTTAGATAGCAATTAAAGTATATGTTTAAATTCCTTATTTGTTTTTTCAATAAACGATAAAACGTCCTCTTTGCCTTTGGCTGTTACGGCTGATGTGATAAAATAAAAGGGTAGCTCCTCCCATTGTTCTTTCAGTATAGTCAGAAAAGAGTCAACATTTTTCATGGTTTTAAGGAGGCTTTGTTTGTCGGATTTTGTAAAGATAAGTACAAAAGGGATATTGCGTTCTCCCAAGGTTTCTATAAAAGCGATGTCGATTTTTTGAGGGGCTAAACGAGCGTCTATCAATACACACAAATAGGCAAGGTTTTGTCGATTTTGTATGTATTCAATTGTCATTTGATTCCATTGAATCCGTAAGGATTTTGATGTTCTCGTATAGCCATAACCGGGCAAATCGACCAAATACCAATTTTCGTTAATTAAATAATGATTGATAAGTTGAGTTTTTCCGGGTTTAGAAGAAGTTTTAGCCAGGGTTTTACGTCCGGTCAGCATGTTGATAAAGGAAGATTTCCCCACGTTAGAGCGTCCAATAAATGCATATTCGGGAAAAGTTGATTTAGGGCATTGTTGCCAATGAGCACTACTTTTTACGAAAGAGGATGTTTTTATAATCATTTAGTTTTTTTAATGAACTGGGTTTTATATGTCGGTCGATTTTTTCTTTGTAGATATCTTCTATTTTGATAAGAATAACGGTTTCTTCTGTTTCGCCGAAAGATTCATTATCGGAAGTGCCAAAACATTGCATCGTTGAGGCGACTTTCATGTATATGTTGACCAAAGGAGGTATTCTGCAATTGAGTTTTGCAATTTCGCTTACCAAAATTTTGTAGTCATCAAAAAAATCCTTGTGCGGAAAAACAGGGGCTAACATCTCTATGTTGTGATAATATTGCAGCGGTTGGTATGCTTCCATGAGCTTTTCTTTAGGAGAGAAATGTTTGTTTAAAAAATATAATATCAGATCTCGAGCTAAAGGATTGTAGTTTTTATACATGGTCATTTTTCCATATACGTATTTAATTTCAGGATGTTGATACAAAATAGCCCCTAATCCATCCCATATATTGTCAAGGGCAAACAGCCCTTTTCTGGTGCGCGAAACTTGATATTTAGGTTGTACAAACGAGCGACCTAATTCAATGGAATAGGGGAGGTAATTCTGAATGAAATCATCTGAAAATTTAAATAATTTAGCCGTTGGACTGTGAATGCCAAATTGATCGATTTTTATGTCTTTCCCAAATAAATAGCGATAACTGCTAACAATTTCTCTGTCTTTAGGATCCCACACTAATAATTGTTGAAAGGGTTTTTCACAGGTATCATATTCATCGATATCTACTGATTTTCCGGTGCCACCACCTGCATCCCTGAAGGCTAATTCCCGGAGTCTTCCCAACTCTAACATAGTATTAGGAGCAGAATGATAATTTATGGAATATATGAAGTTGCCTCCGTAATTGGTTGCACATATTAATTTGTTTTCTGTTAATTCTGATTTAATTAGCTTTCTTTTTATTTCTTTAATGATTGGTTCCATTTCCTTCTAAATATATCTGCAATAATAAAAAAAAAATCAATATAAATATTGTTTTAATGCATAAACATTTTTTTTAATTTCTTGTGCAAGTTCAAAATCTGTTTTATTTGGATTTAAACTTTTATATGAAATTGGTTTCCCTACAACTAAACGAAAATGTTTGTTTTTATGTTTAAAGAGTTCATCTACTAAATACATCATTTCAATATTCAATTTAATCCCTAATTTCTTGCGAATAGCTGAGAGATTATAAAAGAAATTTGAATTTCTTCCTTCAAAATAAATAGGGATAATGTCTCTTTGATAGGCTTTTGCTTTTGTGACAAATGTTTTTTTCCAGACTAAATCTACAATTTCGCCTTTGATTCTTCGGGAACACAATCCGGCCGGAAAAAATAAAATGACATTTTCTTGTTTAAATGCTACTTCAATTCTTCTCGCTAAATCGGTAGTATTTGTTCCTACGGTATTAATGGGGATGAATAATTCATGTAAGTTAGGAATATTCATGAGTAAATCATTGCTTGTAACCAAAATATCGTTGCGATGTTTATGTAATAAATTGGTAACTATTAAACCGTCGAATCCTCCCAGTGGATGATTGCCAACAACGATATAGTTGCCTGTTTTGGGTATGTTTTCTTCATTGGCAACAGAATAGGTAACATTGAAATAATCAATAATTTTTTCAGCAAAATCAAAGCCTTTGGTTGTTGGATCGTTTAGTAAATAGTTGTTTAATTCTTTTTCGTGAATTACGCGACGGATGTAATTAATAAAAAAGCGGGGCAGTATTCTGTATAAGGATTTATTTTTCTCATACATCACCTTTTCAACATCGATAAGGGGTGCTTGGATATCAGTTTCTTTATGCATAATAAGATTTGATTCGGTTAAGCATTTCTAATACTTCATTAACATTGTTTAGGGTTAAAAGTTTAATGCGTTCGGATTTTATGTGTGCCAATCCTTTCAAATATGCCTTATAATGTTTCCGCATTTCCAACAATCCGCTGACATTTCCTTTGTGTTCGATAGAAAGTAAAAAGTGTTTGATACATACGTCGATGCGATCAGTAGGGGAGGGTTCCGTGAAAGATTCTTCATGATGTAAGAGAGATTTACATGCTTTAAATATCCAAGGATTTCCAATAGCCGCACGTCCTATCATAATCCCGTCGACATTGTGTTTTAACTTCATTTCCAAGGCTTTTTCTGCCGAAGTGATGTCTCCATTTCCAATGATGGGTATATGAATTCGAGGGTTTGCTTTCACTTGGCCTATTAAAGTCCAGTCGGCATTTCCTTTAAACATTTGTTTTTTTGTGCGTCCATGTAGGGTAATGGCTTGTATGCCGATATCTTGTAATCGTTCGCATAAATCTACTATGCTGTAATCGGCTGTATCATATCCTATACGGGTTTTTACACTCACAGGTGTATTTACAGTTTTAACAATATCTTTTGTTATATCAATAAGCAAAGGTATGTTTTGTAACATACCCGAACCGGACCCTTTTCCGGCGATTTTTTTAGCAGGACAGCCCCAATTCACATCGATGAAGTCGGGATGATACGTTTCGATGATTTTAGCGGCTTCACATAGGCTATGTTTATTGTTTCCGAACAGTTGAATGCCGAAGAAGTTTTCAATGGGCGATGATTTAAGTTTTCGTTTTGTTTTTTCAACATCACGGATAAGTGCATCGGATGCTACAAATTCACTTATCGTAACATCAGCGCCTAATTCTTTGCATATGGTGCGGAAGGCTACATCGGTGATGTCGTCCATAGGGGCTAAAAACAATGGAGTCTTTGCAAATATTGAATGTGTACTCAGCATTTTTAACTGATTTTATAATACATGTTAGTTTTTTGATATAAATAATGTAAATGGCTTTTGATACATAGATGTTCCTTTTGTGTAAGCATAGGGTCCTTGGCTAATATATTCGATGCAACCTCACGACAAAAGCTAATCATTTTTTCATCTTTAATAATATCAATCAATTTAAATTCTAACAGACCACTTTGTTTTGTCCCTCCCATATCACCGGGTCCGCGTAATCGTAAGTCATAATTAGCGATTTCAAAACCATCATTGGTTTGTAACATCACTTGAATTCTTTTTTTGCTTTCATTGGTTAATTTATTACCGCTTAGTAAGATGCAATAAGATTGTTCAGCTCCTCTACCTACACGTCCCCTGAGTTGGTGCAATTGAGAGAGTCCGAAACGTTCTGCATTTTCAATAAGCATCACACTGGCGTTAGGTATATTAACACCTACTTCAATGACAGTTGTTGCCAATAATATATTCGTTTCGCCTTTAATAAAATTTTGCATTTCCCTTTCTTTTTCCCCTGTGGGCATTTTCCCATGTAAATAGCCAATTTTGTAATGGGGTGGGGGAAAGTCTATTTTATATAACTCATAACCTTCCATTAAATTTCTTAAATCTAAGGATTCTGACTCTTGGATGAGTGGAAATACTACGTATATCTGTCTCTTTAAGGCTATTTGTTTTTTTAAGAAAACAATTAGTTTGTCCTTTTGATGCAAGTTATAATGATAGGTTTGTATTGATTTTCTGCCTTTTGGTAATTCATCAATCAAGGATATGTCTAAATCTCCGTAAATCGTCATAGCTAAGGTGCGTGGTATGGGAGTAGCTGTCATGACTAATACATGAGGTGGACAATGATTTTTCTTCCATAGTTTAGCTCTTTGTTCCACCCCGAACCGATGTTGTTCATCAATCACTACAAGACCTAATTTATTGAAAATAACATTGTCTTCGATCAAGGCATGGGTTCCTATAAGGATGGGGACCTTGTTTTCTTTCAGATTTTTTAATATTTCTTTTCGTTTACTTGCTTTGGTAGTACCGGTTAATAATTCAATGGGGATGTCCATTTCTTTTAATAAAGAAGTAATGCTTTCGAAATGTTGATTGGCTAATATTTCCGTAGGAGCCATTAAGCAGCATTGAAAGCCGTTGTCAATGGCAATCAGCATTATTAATAATGAAACAATGGTTTTTCCGCTTCCCACATCTCCCTGAAGTAATCGGTTCATTTGTTTTCCCGAGATAAAGTCGGAACGAATTTCTTTGATAACACGCTTTTGTGCTTTGGTTAATTCAAAGGGCAAATGATTAGCATAAAACTGATTGAAATGGTTGCCCACTTTTGCTAAGATAAATCCTTTGCTTTTACTGGCATTTGTTATTTTAAAATGTAAAAGATGAGTTTGTATAAAAAACATTTCTTCAAATTTAAGTCTGGTTTGGGCTTTGTGTAGCATTTCCATGTTTTGTGGAAAATGAATGTTATATAAAGCAGACTTTCTATCGATAAATTTGTATTGTTGTATGATGTATTCCGGTAGATTCTCTTCGATTTGAGGATTATAAGATGATAATAGTTGAAAACAAAGCTTTTCAATACCTTTGCTATCAAGTCCATTTTTCTTCATTTTATCACTGGTATTGTAAAACGGTCGAAAGGGGATAGCCAAATGTTGCATGTCTTCATAATCATCCATGCTTGTTATTTCAGGATGTGAGATATGATAGGTTTGAGAAAACCGAGTAGGTTTACCAAAAACAATGTATTTTTTATTAACTTGTATTTTATTTTCTATGTATTTAATTCCATTGAACCATACCAATTCCATTACGCCGGTATCATCTTTGAATGTAGCTATTAAACGTCGGGCTCTATTCATACCAACAATTTGAATGTCACTAATAGTCCCTTTTAATTGTATGTAAGAATTTTGATTATTAAATATTTCATTTATTTTATAAAATTTCGATTTATCTATGTGTTTATACGGATAATATACTAATAAATCATGTAAAGTATGTATAGATGCCTCATTTCTGAGGATTTCAGCTCTTTTGGCCCCGACTCCTTTTAAGTATTGAATTTGAGTATTAAAGATAGAATTCATCGCTTTTTTTTATAAAAAAAGGCTACTTTACGAGTAGCCTTATCTTATTGATATTCGATTTTATGATTAATATTCCCACATTTCTTGTTCAAAGGCGAATATTTTATTTTTTATTCTTTCAGCTTCAAGAATTTGATCAAGGCCGTTGACAATATAAAAGAAAATTTCTCGGTTGTCATAGACGTTTTCTTCTGCTCTGATAAAGCTAGAGAAATGTCTTTGTAAGAAGATATCGTCATAGGTTCTTCTTTGGGCATTATTATGAGCATTAAAAACTTCTGTTTTAGCCATAACAGGTCTGAATTCAGGGTAATATAACCAACCGATAGGAGCTAATTTCTGCGGTGACATTTCAGGCAATTCTTCGGGAGCTTGATATTCTTCTTTAGGTTCTGCAGCAAATTCGTCATCTGCGAATTCATCTGTAAGTTCGTCCGCAAATTCATCTTCGAAAAACTCATCTTCAGCAGCAGCCGGTGGAGCTGCTTCTTCTTCAGAGAATCCCATATCTTCTAACATATCAGTACCTCCTTTTAATAGAATGGGACAAATGCCTAAAATGCGAACATCAAGCATTGAACGTTGGTTGTCAACAAAATATTGCTCTTTAATGTCATACTGCATGATGTCTTTGGGATCGGCGTATTGCATAATAGTAGTGTCTCCAATAGAAATAGGTTCGCCGGTTTCTTCATCAAAGACTTGCATTCCAAACTCATCCGTTAGCCAAATTTGTTGAATTCTTGGTTCAATACTAAATTTACCTCTGAATTCTTCATTGGATAAAGGAACATCGAAGTATTCTGTTGAATAAATACGAACAGGCATAGGATTATTTTCACTTGAGTCTACAGCGTCCCAGACAGTTTGGGATAAGCTTTTCCAATTACCTTTGGGTTCAGTAGGGAAATAAAGTGGTAAATTGAATTTTTCTTTTAAATCAATAACTCGCCATATTAAAGTTGCATACATTACATATTCTTCGTTAATAGGCTGTAGAGGAACCGGTTTATTATTCGGTGTAATGTGTTTTTCATAGGCTCCGTCTATAGGTTTACGAATGGCACCCGGCGATTCAAATACCCCTGATTGTTTATTTTCGCTATCAATAGTTTGAGCCCATGTTACATTTGAAGAGCAAACTATCGAAATGGCTATTATTAATCCTAAATTTTTCATATCCGTAAATATTTAATATGAATACTTTGATAATATCGTTATGATTATCGTATACGTACAACAATGGTTTCTAAGTTTTTTGCACCGGCAATACTGGATGCTTTAATTTCAGAAAATTCAAAAGATGTTCCGGCTCTAGCAGACCGTATGGCCCCTTGCAATTGACTTGAAAATTGAGCTCCTTGATTAGTTCTACTGGATACTTCACGGCCGTTTTGAACAACAGTTACCTTGTATGATGTTACTCTCCATGCCAATGAGAAGTCGAAATTTTCCATTTTAGCGGTTAAGAAAGGATTACTCATTAATTGGTTTTTGGTAACTTTTCCCGAACCAATATTTGATCCAATATAAGCTACGGGATTTGGCACACCTTTTACTCTAAATTCTTGTTTTCCCATACTTTGAGTTTTTCCAGTTCCTAAATCTGCAGATACTGAAATAGTAACTCTTTGTCCAATCAATTTAGTGCTAGGAACTACTTCATATTTTCCACCACCGAGTTGTTTCGGAGTTAATCCTCCCCATGATATGCGTAATTTTTCAGGTGCTACCGGAGCAGCAATGGTAACTGGATTAGGAATTCCTGCATAAAACACATTCATTTTTTCAGCGGCAATGGCAACCGACGGTTTTGTTACGGTATAAGCATCGCTAAATGGATAGTATTTATCTCCTTCGGC